>Ga0208566_1001186_pt1 | contig 15534 bp, 23 predicted proteins | sample PL_2010_150m_FD_184159 | JGI IMG/M metagenome (GOLD analysis project Ga0208566, IMG submission 184159) | Freshwater microbial communities from Powell Lake, British Columbia, Canada to study Microbial Dark Matter (Phase II) - PL_2010_150m... | ecosystem: Environmental > Aquatic > Freshwater >...
ATCTTGGGGGCAACGTCAGCTTGATGGCGTCAACGGACCGCCACCCTCGTGATCTCGCCGCCGAATAACTGCCACTCAAAGCTTGCACCAATCGAACCGAACATTCCTACCAATCCTTACTCTCTTCCGATCCGCAATCCCTTTCCCACCCTAAGTCGCGGCACATCAAGGCCGGGTTGATGTGACAGCGGCATTGCGCACCCCATGGGGTTTGGCTTAGATTGGTCGCACTCCCGAACGACAGGAACGATAGGCTATATGCTAAAGCAATCGACGGATATGGAAGATCTGCACATGTACCGCAGCCTGCTTGCCACGGTCGTGCAATCTCGCTTGACGATGGAGACTGCATCTGCACGCGCCGATATCTTGCTCAGCATTTTCCTCATCACCGTAGAACCCTTGGGCACCGAAGAGCACTTCGTTGACCGAGTCGTGAGAAACCTCGAACTTGATATGCTGGATGCCCGCGATACTCCTGAACAACTACGAGACGCAACCGCTGACTTGGCAAGTACCCTCTGGGCTTACCGAATGAATCCCAACAGCCGGACAGATCAAGACGCTCGCCATGAATTCGATCGTTGGGAGGTGATCTTCCAGCAATCAATCGGGGAGACGCCGGCAGAGTCCTACATGGATATCGAGAACGCGCGCTGCCGGAGCGAACCAGACTTCTACAGCGAACCGCCGCTTCCGTACATCACCCCCGGCACGCCTCCAAAAAATCGGCAGCCAGAACTAAGACCGCACTCGGCAGATATTCTTGGCCCGACTTCACAGGGTTTTGAGCCACATCTTGATCTTGGTCCCATCCCCAAGTTCAACCAGATCTCTCTTCAGGTCGCGAATGGCGTGCTGAACGCCGACGATTTCACTAGTGTCCTGACATTGTTGCCCACGCGTCTCAACTTGCCTGTTTGCGGATTCATTCTGAACTATACATAGCGCCCTAAATATTGGCGCATAGTCTTGCCAGCTGTTTATTCGATTTTACCCAGAGGTTGAAGCGCTCTTGCACAGCTTCGACGACATGGACGAGGGTTGGGAAGTGGCCAGCCATTGGCCACTTTGCGACGGGTACTTGATGAATCCGTATCTGGACGTATCCATAATGGGGACGAGTCAATAGAAGCATGATCGTCAGTTGGATCTCGGCAACGCTCCGTGCGATTCAAGGAACTTTCGAGCAGCTTCCAGTGCATCGGCCAGGTTCGGGACTTGGGACGGAAGTTCCGGGTGTTCCACTAACATGGTCTGCAATTGGAGCCAGGCCGTCTTGCCATTTGGTCCCTTCAAGGTCGCCGTGAGGAGGGCCCAAGCAGCCTCTTTATGCTTGCCAAGCGCCCTGCAGGAATTCCAAATAGATTGTATGCGTGGGGCCAATCTTGATTCACGGCGATGGCGGACTGGGCATATATCCCGGCATCCATGAGTCGACCCAGCTGGATCATTGAATAGGCGATGTTATGCGGTGCGAAATAACGCAACACCGGATCGGTCGGGTTGATCCCAACAACGACCTTGTAGTACTCAATCGCACCCTCCCAGTTCTCCTTCCCTTCGGCTTCGACACCTAGAAGGAAGAACCCTTTGGCCAGGCTCTCAGGTTTGCCAGAGTCCGAGAGAAGATTCCGGATATCCGGGTTGGTGATCTTGGTGAGGTCGATCTCCATGGCAGATTTGCTCAATACGTGGGTTTGCAATCGACCGACTCACCATCTTAAATGGCGAACGCTTTACGCCTTCTATGAGTGACACAACAGGGATGAAATGGTTGCTCCGAACCTGCGGACGGTTCCGCTGGTTGCGGCAAGCCCGCGTGCGCCGGGGCGACATCTCACGCCTGTTATAACAAACCGCCGCCCATAATTCAAATGACGCACCGCACCGCCGCGGATCCCGCCGGGGCCGCCTCGTCGTGCGCGGGCTGCGCGTCCTCAGGCACCAGCGCTCTCGGCCGGGGTTTGCGTGGGCGCCCCGCCGGCGGCGGGCGCAGGCCGCGCGCCACTTCGTAGGCGACGCGCAGGCGAATTACGGTGTCGTCTAGGGCGAGCCCCAGGTACTCGATGATGAGCGCGTCCGTGGCGCCGTCGTCGATCAGCAGCGCGACGTAGGTGTTGCGCAGGGTCTGGGCGCACATGCGCGGAATGGGCTTGGCGCACGCCGGCGCCACCGCTTCGTCCCACACCACCTGCACGCCGGCGTCGGCGATGGCCCTCTGCGAACGGCGGTAGATCGATGTGGCGTGCATCGGGGTGTTCTTCTTCGTGATTCGTCGCGCGCCGGTCTCCATGGCCGGGAACACCAAGTCGGCTTCGATGTCCTCCAGGTCGCGCCCTTTCTGCATCGCCTGCCACAGCGCTGTCCATTCGGCGATCGCACGGTGCGCGAACGGCAACAGTCGCGTGTGATGCGGGAATCCGCCGCGGTAGGCGGTCACCCGATCTCCCTTGATGCAATTAAACGTCATGCGTCTTGCCTCGGACACCTTCACCCCTGCGCCGAGTATCATCCCCAACAGCGCCCGGTCCCGAACTACCGTCCAATCCTCACTAATGCCCTCGGCTGTTCCGCCGGACAAATACCGGACGAGCTTCGCGCGGTCCGACTCGGAGAGGAACTTGGTCAGGTCATCCGGCCCTGCCTGGTCGGTGAACTCCGCCTCCCGCGCGGGATTGTTGGCCATTTTCACGCCAACCTTTCTCATATAGGCGTAGGCCCGTTCGATCAAGCGACGGTAACGCACGCGCTGATGCTTGGTCTGCTTTCCATGCTTCTCCTTCTTCTCTTTCCTGTCTCGTCTGCCATCGCCGTCGAGAAAGCGGATCAGGTCCCGCGCCTCGCACCGATCGACGGGAATCCCTTCGTGCCTCAGCCAGTCGGTGAAGTTTGTCCACATCGCCAGATAGACCTTGACACTGGAGGGTTTTAGGGGCGGCCCGAACCCCGGATACTTCGGGTCACCCCGGCGCTTCAACCAGGACACAAATGCGTCTACAGGTGCCGCAACCCAACCCTCGGGGGTATCGAAGAGGTCGGCGGAAGGGCCACGAACGGAAGTCTGTAGAGAAGGCATATTCATGATGTGGTCCTTCGGTAAAGTGAGCGGCGTTTAATTGCATTAGGTAGCGTTTTGGATGCGTCCCTGCGAGTCTGTCAAAGCACGGGCGGCGCGTTTGAAGTAATCGAGGGGTGATTCTCCGGTTGCCGGTGGCTCGCCAGGTGAGCCTGTTGGCGTGTCTCATTGCGCGGGAAGGAAACGAGAGTACAAAAGCGACATTTGGAAATCGTGATCATCAAGACATGCGGTTGGGCACAGGGCCCGGCCCCCTAGACGAAAAGGAACCCGACATGAGCGAGACGCTCGTTTTTGAACCGCGCACCCTGACCGGCGCTGCGGTGCGCGTGGGGTCGTGCTACCTTGGCGAAGGCCGGGGCGGCGATTGCGATCCGCAAGACCCCGACGACGAACCCCTGCTGCGCTTCGATGTGGAACGACAGGGCGCGCATGGGCAATGGCACCCGGTCGCCGACGCGAGCTACTGCACGCAACTCAACGCCCGCCAGCCCGAAGCGGTGCTGGATCGAGCGCTGGCCTACCTGATCCAGGGAGTCGGCCCGGAAGTGGCCGCCGGCGATTCGATCAAACATCTGGGCGAGAAACTCTCCTGGCTCGACGAGACGGTGTTCGGCACGGCCGGGACCCCGGCGCCCTGCCCCCCGACCCCGGTTGTAGTGGTCGCGCCATGAGCACGGCGCAACTCAAGGCGGCGCTCGCGGCCGTGCCCGCCGGGCGGTAGGACTACGTGGTGGCCGACAACGCGGAGCCGCCGTTTTGCGCGGTGGTGCGACAGGAGGCGGAGGGTGACGAGCGTCCCGCTGGCTCTCGTTGTGGGGGGCGAGTTCCTGATCGAGCAGTGCCGGAATGCTTCTGCCGGCCATGGACGAACCAGTGGACGCTTACGCGGCCTGAGCCAGTTGTGTCATGTCCTCCTGCATGCCGCCCAGCGTGCGTGCCTGCAATTCCTTCGCTTCGCGGTTCTGAGCCTTGGCGCGCTCGGACTGTGCCTTCCGCGCTACCAGGCGCTGTTCCATGACGCCCGAGCAGATGTGGCGGATGATGTTGAACTGCGAGGTGGTCTTGCGCGGCAGCAGGAGCAGTTGGTTGCGCGCTTCCCGCTCGCTGTTCAGCTTCACCCTGATCGCTTCCTCCGGTGTATGGGAGAGAAGTTGGGCGGTATGCAAACTGTCCAGTAGCACCAGGTAGATGTCCGCCTTGGTGAGGATCGAGAGGTAATCGGTGGCGTCCGGCGTCGGGCAGAAAGCCTGGTAGGGCACTGTGGGGCGTTTGACGTTGTCTGGGTCCTTGCCGCCGTCGATGAACTTCTGCTCGGCCTGCTTGAGGCGCTTGTCGAAGAACTCGTTGATGCCTGCCCGTACGGCGATGAGTACTTGCTCCGCCCGCCACACCTCGTCTTCCTGGTAGAGTTTGCCGCTCACGTGGTCGCGGAGGATGATGCGGGACGCCTTGCTGATGTAGTGGGTATCGCGCGATACCACTTCGAAGGTCTTCCTGAGGACGTGAACCACCGACTCGTTGGATAGATGCACCACTTCCTCGTTCATGATGGCGTTGGGGTTGCGCTTCAGGAAGTTCAGCGTGCTGCGGGCTTGCCAGGCTTTCTGCGGGATCGGATCGCCGCCTTGTTTGTGGGCTGTGACGTTTGGGTCCATGTTCATTCCTCGCCGAGGTGATTAAGGTGGGATGATGATGGCACGCGAGGAATGCGCTTCGCCTTCACTATTCCCCCCAAAAAAAGGGGTAGATGCGACGGTTTTGGATTGGCTGTGTTGTTTATTGGACCCGTTCGCTGTAATTTCTCACCACGATGACTTCGCTTCAGATTCCCCTGCGTCCCGGGCCGACGGCAGAAGAAGTTCTGTCGGACCCGGCGGCGTCGATGTGGCTACAGATGGCCTTGAAAGGCGCGCTGCTGCGCGATCCGGTCGATAGCGCTAATGACGCGGCGGTACTGGCCGCGGTACTGAATGAACGTGTCGAGGCGTGCCTGCGCGACGCGCAGTCGGCCACGGCGCCCACTCAAGACCGAGCCCGTCACGCGGACGCGGCGTTCCCAGGAGGCATGGATTGATGCTGATCATGAGGACCGAAGGCTTCGCGGGCGGTGTGGCGGCTGACGAAACGCCGCTGGCGATCCGGACCGAACAGCACGAGGTAATCGCCCGTTTGCTCCGGCAGATGTCCTTCGATCTCGTATTCGCGATGCCAACCGCGAACCAGGACGAGTATTCGGTGATGCTGTGTGCCAGCGGGCAGTATGCCGTCTGCACAGTGCGCCCGAATGTCGCCACCGCCGCCACGCCGAACTACCAGGAGGACCCGAGCTTCGTGCTGAACGGCGTGCTAACCCACCGGGGGCTGTCCGAGGTGCTCGACTGGACGGATCGAGAGACGGCGCTGTCGCGCTTTGGCCGGCTGAGCGGCAGCGAGATGCGCCTGCCGACGCTCCGCCTCGTATCGTGATTCCGCTCGCGCTCTAGGCGGTTCCGGAACAACGGATTTCGGTCGGCGGGCGGGCCTACCCGAGCGACTGGCTGCGCGATTCGAGCGTCGGCCAGCGAACCCTGGTGGCCGCCGTGGCGGCCAACGAATCCTCGCGCTGCCTGTACGCGCCAGTCGGCATCGTGATGTATGTGGCGCGCCTGCCCGGAATCGGCCCGCTGCACACCGCCGCCTGTCCCTCGAACGCGGAGGACAACATACTCTTCGGCGCCCACTGCTATGCGTCCGCGGCGATGCGGGAGGAGGAGAACAGGCGGCTCGTGCTCTCCTTCGACCGCGCCATGCCCGCCGGGATTGGGTTGCCCCATGACCGTGATCGCAAAGTGAGGCTTGCCATCGAGGCCGGTGATGACGCTGCTTGAACACAATTTCATGTGTCTTCCTTTCCTGAAAAATGAAAGGAGTCCAGCCCGCGAGGGCTTGAACTCCCCGCGGGTTGTGTGGCTAGATGCCGAGTGCGGCGCGCACCGCCTTCTTGCGTTGTGGATACGGCAACCCGGTGATGCCGGTCATGCCGTAGTCGCGACAGACCAGGATCCGCAGGCAGGCCAGGCGTGATAGGACGTCGAAGCCCCCCTGGTTCCGTGAGGGATCATTGAGAACAGCCAACAGCCAGTCCGATGGCCGGTCGTTCGCTTCCCGGACCAGCCGGTAGAACTTGGCGCGCCGGTTGGAGAGTAGGGTCCTCATGACGGCGCGCCCTCCATTTCGAGGGTCACTGCGTTCATGCGTTCCAACATCTCCGTGAAGCTCAAGTTGCCTTGGTTGAACAGCAGTCGTAGGTCCATGTGCCTGACGCCGAGCGCCCACCGCAAGGTGGCCGAACAGCGGTCGAGCGCGCCCGGGTCCGGGATGCGGTACCCGTCTCCGATCATGGTTTCGACTGCGTCTTGTAGCGCCTGATAGCAGCTATGGCCGAAGCATCCGTCCGCATCGAAGTTCTGAATGCGGAAGGGCGCTTCACCCGCCGCGTCCGGCAGAATGAATCCCCAGACGTCGCCTGACTCGCTCCTGCACTCGATGCCGACCGGGTTGCCGTCCGACATCGACATCAACCGCTGGTAGGCGATCTGACGGGGACGGGCGCATTGGCGCAGGTACTTGGCAAACTGGGGGTCCAACACTCGGTTGTTCTCGGCGAGCTGCTGCCAGTACCTGGTGCGATATCGCTTCATCATTTGCTCCTTACGTGAAACGCGGAGCACACTGATCCCATGTCGGGATCAAAATGTCCCGCATGGGTTGTGGGTATTGCTACCCGGTGTCCGTCCAACGAGGACGGTGTGAGTGCCTTTCGGCGGTTGCAAAACCGTGTTTTATTGAGAATTCTCGCGGTCGAGAACGCACAAGAAAACACCGGATCGGCGTTTCCTCCTCAGGGTTGGTTAAATGGGCAAGGTGTCGTCCTGGCGACTCGCTTTCGCGGCGGCCTCCAGTTCGTCCTCGGTGAAGATCTCCGCGGCGTCTGCTGCGCTGCGGACCCAGCGGGCAAGATTGGCCGCAGAGGCGTCGTCGACTGCTGTGCCGTCGATGAATTTCATAGTGAACATGGTGATGGTTTCCTTTCTGGTGCGTTGGTAACGGCTGCTGCCAGGGACGACTTCAATCGCGGCGCAAGATTCGCATCGCGCTCCGCTTGAAGCAGTTCCCGCCAGAGACGGGTTTGCTCCCCTTTGGGCAACTCCTTGAGCCTCGGGGTTTGCACGAGCTTTGCCTGAACCTTTGCGATCCAGACGAAGAACTCGACGTTGTTCTCGATCCGTTCCGGATGCTCTACGGTATCGAGAAACGCCTGATAGTTCGGGTTGCCGCAGCGGCCGGCGTGGAATTCCGCCTTCGCCGCAGCATTCCGAGCCTGATTGGCCTCGACGGCGTGGCGCTTGTGCTCCGCCGCCTGGCGTTCCTCCGCCAGGAGATCGTCGTACCAGTCCTGCGCCCACTTGACCGCGTCCGGCCGGCCGTATTCGGCGGCGACCATGCGTCGGGCAAACATGTCGTAACGAAAGGCGTCCATGCCGTCCGCCCAACTCTTTAGGACTGCAAAGAGCTTGGCCAGGACGTCTTGAGGAAGGGCTAATGCGTCCATCCCGCCTCCTTGGCGATGCCGGACAATGGGGGAACTCCAAAACGGCAGAACTTCCTCGGCACGTAGAACCGGGTGAACATCAACCCGGTTTTCAGTTCCTCCTCGGTGCCCTGCAGGCGTACCTTGGCGAACATCTGATCGAGCGACTTCGAGTACCGATCGGCGATGCGCCGCCAGCGTTGAAACTCCATGTGTGCGAGCTTCTCGAAGACGATGCCGTAGAACTTGGCCACCGATTGCTTTTCCTCGAACTGATAAATCGCCTGACATGCCTTCAACTGAGCCTTGAGCATGTGCAAGTACGCGAGGTGTTGAGCATAGGTGCTCATTGTTGACCTTTCTCCCATCTGTCACCCGGAAGGGTGAGTTCCGGGTGTTGATGGAGGGTGCCCTGCCACCTTGCGGTCGCGGGGCGTTGATGAAAGCGGTGGGAGTTACATCCGTCGCCTTCTAGTTGCGTTGAAACGCGGGAATGACGTCGCCTTCCTTGCAGGGTGGCAGCGAATCGGCAAATGCCTCCGCTGCCTCCTGGTCGTCGAACTCGGCAAACCAGTTGGGTGGGCCGTCAAAGGCTGTGCAGTCCCATCCGGTCGCGCCGGCAGGCAGCTCCATCGGCGGTGCGTCAAACAAAGCTTCGCACTCGTCGTTGTATGCGTCCCAGCCAACCCACACCCGGAATTGCTCCGTGATGTCCGCCGGATAACCGCCCAGCGCGTCGAACGGGCCGGGGTAGAACGTCGTGAGCGACACCGTCTGACCGTTCGGGAGTGTCTTGCGGCTGTATTCCGTGCAAGAGAACCCACGGCCCGGCCGGACATGCTCGACCTCGTAGCCCATCCCGCTGACCTTACCCTCTCGGGACATGACGGCCAGCATCGGTTGCGCATGCGAATTGGTCCGCAGCACCTGGGCAATGCCTGTGTTTCGTGTGTGCATGTGATGTTCCTTCGTTTGAAAACGCGGCGCACAGTGATCCCTTGCGGGAACAGCAGGCCCGCCAGGGTTATGGTGCGTGCTGCACCGATGTCCGTCCGGTTAGGACGATGTGATTTGCCTCAAGGAGGCGAAATTCGTTTTGTCCGGGACTCTGTTGCCAGGGCGAGTGATATTGCCGGGCGTGCCGCTTTAGTGACGCGGCGATTTCTGGTGCCGAGTTACGGCGATCTTGGCGGCGCGCAAGGTTTTGCGCGTGCCCAGATGACTGTAATCGGACGATTGCACTTGGCACTCATCCTTCGCCCAGTCACCGTGTATCCAGTACCCCTTGTAAGGTATCGTCCACATGGTGCTTCTCCTGGTTGTGTCCGCGGGGGACATGACATCCCCGCGAGGGACATGACATCCCTCTTGGACGGTGGTTGGAATCAGTGGTGCGGTGTCGTCTCGCCATTGCTGACGGACTTCACCCGGTAATAGCAACTGGCAAGCGCGAGGACCGCCGGTAACACCGACAGTGCGCGAACACGACGACGTGGCTTTGCTGAACGCTCAGGTCGAATGCCCTGCCCGCCCTGGACGACATCGTTGCCTTGTAGAAGCGGCCGCCGTAGGTCCCGGTCATCTGGGTCAGCTCCACTTCAATCAAGTCAATAGCGAGGTCCGCCTTGCCGGCGAAGACGATGAGTACCTTCTGCCCCTGCGAGGTAGCGGCTCACCGCACTGCCAGGACTGGAACAGCTGTCCGATCTGGGCCTTGGTGTGGAAGTTGTGATGAGTTCTGCACTTAGTCCCTCCTACTGATACGTGGCGCCGAGGCGCTGCACCTTGGCAAGGATGATGTCTTCCAGTTCCTTCTCGGCGTAGTCGCTGCCGATAAAGCCCCAGCATTCATCGTCCTCGTCTTCCACGCGGCGGCCGGTTGCCCGGTCGATCACATAGACGACGACGCCGTACACCTCGCCGTTGCGCCAGTCGTTGTACGACTCGAGAATCGCCGCGCAGTATTTCTCTGCTTCGGCGACCATCAAGGCATTCAACTGTGCCGTCTCGATGGTTCGGCCCGATGCTGCGACCATGGCGTCCATCGCCTGTCGCCACTTCCAGGATTGGCCTTCGCCTACCCAGGTCGTTCCTCCATCCAGCGAGTAGCGCGCGTTGAGTGTGGATCCCTCGACGCTGAGTACGCCGAACCACTTGATCTCCCCGACACCCAATGTGCGCAGGACGTTGTAGCGGATGTTTTCCTCCAAGTCCGCGTCCGGCACCCAGACAGCACCGCCGCGGGTTGTATCCCAGCGGCACTGCATGCCGTGGCCTGCGACCGAATACACGATGCCGCCGTGCTCGTAGATGTCCAGCAGGACGGCCCGCGGGTTGCCGATGGTACCGGCTGCCACAGCGCGTTCCCAGGCCGCTTCCGCTTCGCTCTCGGTGAGGAGATCGACGAGCGGTCCGAGCTTGTGCTGCCACTCGTCGGTTGCGTCGCGGAAATAGGCAACGTCCAGAAAGTATTCGGCCACGTAGTCAATCGCGTATTCCCAGCCGTCCTGTTGGATGGCCTGGGCGATGCGCGCTTTGACCCCTGCCCAGTTGGCGGGTTGCCACTGGACAGCCAGGCGGGCGCTCAGCGCTGCCATGAGCGAACGATCCTTGCAGACTTCCGCGAGAACCCGTTTTGCGAGTTCCTCGGAGACCACCGCCGCCTGCAGATCCTTCTCACCGTATGAGTCGTAGCCAATGGCCTCATAGAAGTTGGCTTCCTCGCCCCCGTGCGCTCGTCTGCCGCGGTGATAAAGATTGCCGTTAGCGCTGCCTTCTTCCAGAGGATCTTGGCTGTCCTGGTCGTAGCATAGACCGCCGGCGACCACAAACTTCCCCACGGTGACCATGCGCTCCTGGGTGTCCGGATCCAGGCGAAGCTCGTGAGCGATATCGATCGTGCCGGCGCCTTCTTTTGCGCCAACAATCTCGACTTCGCCGATGCTTTCGCGTGCGTCCGTCACGCCGGGCAATCCTCTGGCTCGGGTGATGAATCCGACGCCTTCGAGGTCAATGATGGTCTCGGGGCGCAGGTTGGACAAGACTGCGATTTGTTGCTGTTGCCGTGTTGTCATTGCTCCTTGCTCCTTGTCAAAAAAACGCGGAGCTTCCCCCGACAGCGGGAAAACTTTCCCGCGTGGGGTGAGTGGATCCTTGCGGATCAATGTCAGTCCGAGTATCCGAACTGTGGGATTTGCCTCAGAGAGGCGGTGAAATGGGCTGTACCCGGGCGCCTGGGTTGAGGTGCCCTGGCAGAGCGTACTTTCGGGAGCGATCCTGGCAGTCGTGTAGCGCGGAGAATGTGGTGCTAGGGGAACGAGAGCGGGTCGATCACGTCTTTGTTCGGGGCACTGTGTCCAATGCCTCGAAGAAAGCCCTCCTTGTTCCGGAGGGACGACAGCCGCACGCTGCTCTTGATGCTCGATGGGAACCGCCGGAGGGTGGTTGCTCCCTCCGGAGGTGGTTGAATCCAATCCTCGCGGATTGATCTAGGCGGCTGCCTGATGCTGCGGCAGCCAGAAGTCCTTCAAGGTATCGTTGAGGTCACCATCGATCGGCGGTCTCTCAATCTCGTTCGGAATTCCGGCGGCCAGGAGCCGTTTGGCCAGCTCGGCGCCGCATTTGATGCCGGCCACGTCAGGATCGAACAGACTGATCACCTTCGCGTTCAGTTTCTCGTGCAGCGGCAGGAACCATTGGTCGAACTTCTGTACCCAGGTGCCGGTACCCGGCAGGGCCAGGATGCATGCCGGCGAGCCCATGGCGACGAGACTCAGCATGTCGATCCAGCCTTCCACGGTGACAACGGTGGTCGGGCGCGTGCCCTGCCACCACCACGGATATTTCTTCGGTCCGTAGTGTAGAGCCTTCTTCTCATCACCCTTTGGCTCACGGATGATGCGGAACTCGGCCGAAGTGTCGCGTGGCATGAGGGCCACCAACGGGCGGAACACGATCCCCGGCACCTTCTTTCCCGGTTTCCATAGTTCCGCTTCCCTGAGCAGTTGCTCGCCGACATGCTCCTTGAGCCAACTTGCCGCCAGATTGGTGTCGGACGGCAGGAAACGCAGGATGTCGCGGTCAACGGCTTCATTGACCACGACAAGTGGCAACTTGCGAACGTCGGTGAGGTAACGGACGCAAGCGCGTTCGTTCCTCAACCCCCGCTCGCGTATTGCCTGGCAGACGCGGCCTACGGCGTCATGGATGGCTTGTTGCTCTGCCTGGGCCGTGAGCTGGCGACTGGGATCCGGTTTGGCGACGACAATCCGTTCGCCATCACCTTCGCCCAACAATTCCTTGGCCGCGTCGAACGGCGACTTGCCCCAGTGATGCGCGGCGTAGTCGGATACATCGCCGCGATTTCCGCATGCGAAGCAGTGCCACTTCGGTCCGCGTACAGAAAAGCGGTTGCTTGAGGCGGTGCCTTCACCACAGCCAGGTAAGGGACAGTAGTTGTAAGCCATGCCTCGCCCCTGCTTCTTTCCGGTGCGGCCGACAACGTCCTCGATGAACGAGACGAGGTCCACTTCCGCCCTTGCCCGTTCAAACACATCTTGGGCATCGTGCATAACGGTGCTCCTTCCATCGAGTGTCAGGGGCATCCGCGTCCCCCTTCCGGGAAAGCGAATGTCCCGGTTGGGAACCGCCATTGCTGGCGGACGTTTAGACTCATTTTTGAACTGTCCGAGTCAGTGAGGACAGGGGAAACCGTGTGCCGCCGGCATACGCGGCGCGGCAGGTGCGCTGGCTCGAATTCGTCCGTCGAGAGCGGGCTCAGTGGGGCGCGAGAATTCCGACGACGAGCCCCACCATCGGGGTTGTTGGGATTTTGAACAGAAGCACCGCAAATGCGATGCAGCGGGCCAAGGTAACTCTCATGATGTTCTCCAAGGTGAATTGGAAATACCATGAGCCCCTTCGAGTGGTGTTCCCGAGAGGGGTCGGACCGACGCCCCGAGACGGCGGATCTCGATGCCGAGAGATCCGTAAAGGACGGGGCAGTAACACTGCCAGAAAGAACGATTGCGATGCTGTAGTGGCCTGCATCGCAGTTCCCCGCAGCACACCGATGATGCGCTCTGGGCAACCGGCGTTGCGTGATCCCGGGGAGGAGTGGCCTGCTGCAGGGGAAGGAGCGAATGCGCTAGGCGCATTTCTCCTTCCCCCGAGAGGTGGCCCATGTGGCGAGCATGGGCCTTACACCGCCCTCGACGTGGCCAGACGTCTAACGTTTCATCTCGGCGAGGAGACCGAAACGGAGGGGCACCCTGGGCTTGCGCTCACGAGGGTCCAGTGACAACTGGGGGTTTGCCAAACATCGGCAGATCGACTGGGGAATTCCCTTCCCAGTGGTTGACTCAGGGCAAGGTGCGCCAACTGGCCAAGTTTCCGCGCGAGGCGGAGTCGTCTAGCGACGGGAGGCAGATTCTTTGATAACGATGCGAATCCGTAAGATCATCGAGCCGTTACGCGGCTAGCCGTGAGATCCGGGGCGGTGCTGTGCCGTTGTGCGAAACATTATCAGGACGGGTATCCCAATGTCAACCGAAATTTCGTCTTTTGGCGCTCTGGATCAGGGTTTGCGCCCTCAGCATTTGCGTAGGGCTTCTCCGAACCATCTGAGGCACCCTCAGGATGGCACGATCCCAAAATCAGCAATAACCGACGGCAAAATCAGGCTTACGCGATGTTCAGGCGCGTCGCGCTTTGGAAGAATAAGGCAACTCCTGGTGCGGAGGCGACCCAGCATGCATATTTCTGTCCGGCAATGAGGAGGTATGGGTGCATGTGAGGTGATTTGAGGAGGTCCCGTCTGTCAGATTTTCAATAGATCGACAAACATCACGGGAGTTTCGCTGGATCGGTTGTCATCAGTATCGAGCATGGTAAATCCCATTTTCTCGTAGAAAGCGACAGCGGGCTGTTTTGCATCTGCCACCAGGAACCGGCAACCGACGTGAGGGGCGACGTTTTCCATGACTAGCGCCAGGGAAAAATCGACCAATGACTCCCCAATTCGGCATATCCGGAAACGGCTATCGACCGCAAGCCGCGCCATTTTCACCGCCGGCAACGATGTGTACCGATTGGCATGCGCAGGATCGTCGACCATGTAGCCGCCGCGAATATCGATTTCGCTGGCAATCAGCGTAACAAAACCAAGAATTTTCCCGGCAGCATCTCCAGAGCATCCCTCGGCGATGTAGGTCTTGGCAATGCCGTGCAGGTGAAATTCTTGTGCTTGGTTCCGGAAAAAACTCTTCAGTGGCTGAGTAGAAGCATCCCCAGCCTTGAAGCCAGAAGTTGAGTCAGCAGGTTCGAGCGGTCGAAGCAGGTAGTCTTCGCCGAAAATCATTTTGCTCGGCAAGAATCAACGCTTGTTAGTCGATTTGCCCTGGCGCGCAGTCGCAATCCGCGTAAGCATCTCTTGCCCGCGGGCTAGCGATGCCTTTGCCGCGAGATTCGGCTTGTCTTCAGTCATATGGCGCTGGAAACGCTCCGCTTCCTTGCCAGAGAGTTCGACGCGACCAAAGGTGGTTGATTGGATAGCCATAAGCAATTTTCCTGTTAGGAAATTATAGCATCTCAGTGAATCTGTTTGATCTCCGTTTTCGCTGCTCGAAAGCGGACGCTGGCCAACGATGATTTTTTACCACAAAACACTCTTACAGAGCCTATGTAAATGGGATACCGAGCATCGAGTTCCAGCAAGGAAGAGACACTGAAGAAACTGGCGCGAGCGACTGCAGTCGCTTGTACAGCGGACTACCGCAACCTTCAGCGGAAGAACTTAGCGTCGCCCACGTCTCCATATATGCAAGCAGTTGATTGATCTCAGCACGATTGAAGGCGGGTCGTGCGACTGATTTTTCGCCCTTCGTCGTCATTTTCGGCGTTGCTTGTTTGTCGCTCAGCCAGTCCCGCACTTTTGCAAGTTCCATCACCCGATTGAACGCTGATGCGTGGTTGATCATTATGCTCGCTTTGGACACACAGTCGCGGTAACCGCTGCGGCAACAGCAACGGTGGCGTCTTTGATCAGGGTGACAGCTTCAACGATTGTCATTTGAGCAGGATTAACGTAGAGGTGGCCAGCGCGGAGCCAGCCTTATCGGCGGAGCATCCGTGTTGCCTGTCGGGTTAAACGTCCTTCCGTCCAATAATTGGCAATTTCGCATGTCTAAGCCAAAAAGAGTGCAGGCGGCAGCGGCGCGAAGGGTAGGACAAGATTTGGAAAAGCTGGGCGCCCCGTTATCTTGTTTGCCTCTTGTAGAACCCAAATGAGCAAGTCGGACGCGTAGTCAAAGTACAAGAACTGAGCTTTGAGATGTGCGGTAGAGACATGATGCACGTTCATACCCCTAAGATCGAGCACGACGTCATTCAGTTTGGCGATCTCCTCAAGGTTGGCAAAGGCGAGCGTTCCTGAATTGTCGTTCCACCAGATACAGTGGGCGTACTGGTTTCGAATCCTCATACAATGGCGAACGGCACCGACCGCCATCTCGAACTGTGTTCCAAGTCCCAGTTTTCTGTAGGTCTGACGGCCAAACGAATCCGCTATGTCAATACGTTGAGTCTCACCGCGCGCGCGGTACATTGCCTTTAGTACCGTGTCGAGATCTTCGCGGGCTGACTTCACGCAATGCATGAGGTCTAGTTCAAGGTCGGTGTATCCAGCAAGCATGCGCCCAATAAGCGCGGCTTCATCTGGAAAGTCATCAAAGGCCTTTGCAATGTTCATGGCAGACGCGTGCCCTCAATACGGACGTCTAACGAATTGAATAGCACAGGTGTCTATTCGCTCATGAAGGTCGGTTGTTGAGTGCGGATCGTGCTCCAACAGGGACCTCCTGCATACCAGTCATTACCCCACTCC
>Ga0208566_1001188_pt1 | contig 15529 bp, 14 predicted proteins | sample PL_2010_150m_FD_184159 | JGI IMG/M metagenome (GOLD analysis project Ga0208566, IMG submission 184159) | Freshwater microbial communities from Powell Lake, British Columbia, Canada to study Microbial Dark Matter (Phase II) - PL_2010_150m... | ecosystem: Environmental > Aquatic > Freshwater >...
AAGAACCTGCCGGCGTGGTACCACTTCTGACGCACTTCGCCGTCGACCGGGCTGCGGTTGGAATGGACGTTGAACACGTTCATGAACACGCTGAGCTTGAGCGCGTCGCGCTTGAGATAAGGATCCATGCTGCGCTCGACCACCAGCACGCGGCCGTCGGCAGGCGACAGCACCGCTTTCGGCCCGGATGGAATCGCGCGCGGCGGATCGCGGAAGAACTGCAGCATGAACAACGCGACGAGCCAGAACGCCAGCGCCCACCTCCAGCCGGCGAACACCGTGACCGCAACCGCCGCCGCGACCGAGATCGCGACAAACGGCCAGCCTTCGCGCGCGATAATCGGATGCGGGTAGTTGCCCACTAGTTCTTCGACTGATCCACCAGCTTGTTCTTCTTGATCCACGGCATCATGTCGCGCAGCTTCGCGCCGACAATTTCGATCTCGTGCTCACGGCCGATGCGGCGCATCGCGTTGAGCTTGGTCGCGCCGGTCTGGTTCTCGAGCAGGAATTCCTGCGCATAGACGCCGGTCTGGATTTCCTTGAGGATCTTGCGCATCTCGTTCTTGGTTTGTTCGGTGATGATGCGCGGCCCGCGCGTGAAATCCCCGTACTCCGCGTTGTTCGAAATCGAATAACGCATGTTGGCAATGCCGCCTTCGTACATCAGGTCGACGATCAGCTTCAGTTCATGCAGGCATTCGAAGTACGCCATTTCGGGCGCGTAGCCAGCTTCGACCAGCACCTCGAACCCGGTCTGCACCAGCGCGGTGGCGCCGCCGCACAGCACGGTCTGCTCGCCGAACAGATCGGTTTCGGTCTCTTCCTTGAACGTGGTTTCGATCACGCCGGCTTTGCCGCCGCCGATCGCCGCGGCGTAGGACAACGCCATGTCGCGCGCTTTTTTCGACGGATTCTGGTGCACCGCGATCAGCATCGGCACGCCGCCGCCCTGTGCATAGGTCGAGCGCACCGTGTGTCCGGGCGCCTTGGGCGCGATCATCACCACATCGAGATCCGCGCGCGGTACCACCTGGCCGTAATGAATGTTGAAACCGTGGGCGAAAGCCAGCGTCGCGCCTTTCTTGATGTTGGGCGCAACATCTTCACGATAGACCTTGGCGATATGCTCGTCGGGCATCAGCATCACCACGAAATCGGCGCCCTTGATCGCTTCCGCGACTGCCTTCACGTTGAGGCCCGCTTTTTTCGCTTTGCCCCACGACGCGCCGTCCTTGCGCAGGCCGACCGTCACCTTGACGCCGGACTCATGCAGGTTGAGCGAATGGGCATGGCCCTGCGAGCCGTAGCCGACGATGGTGACCTTCTTGCCCTTGATCAGGGAAAGGTCGGCGTCCTTGTCATAATAAACTTTCATGGTTTCCTCGTTTTTCACTCTTCACTGGATTTTAAGGACCCGGTCGCCGCGGCCGATGCCGGACGCGCCGGTGCGAACTGTTTCCACGATCGCGCTGCGATCGATTGCGCTCAGGAACGCATCGAGCTTGGAACCGGTACCGGTCAATTCGATGATGTAATCCTTGTCGGTGACACCGATGATGCGGCCGCGAAAGATGTCGGCCATGCGCTTCATTTCTTCGCGGTCCTTGCCGACGGCGCGCACCTTGACCAGCATCAGTTCGCGCTCGATGTGGTCGCCATCGGACAGATCTACCACTTTTACCACCTCGATCAGCTTGTTCAGCTGCTTGGTGATCTGCTCGATCACCTCGTCCGAGCCGGTGGTCACGAGGGTCATGCGCGACAGCGACGCGTCTTCGGTCGGCGCCACGGTGAGCGACTCGATGTTGTAACCGCGCGCCGAAAACAGTCCGGCCACGCGCGACAGGGCGCCCGCTTCGTTTTCCAGCAATACGGAAATGATGTGTCGCATTATTGCCGTTCTCTACACCAAAATCATTTCCGACAGCCCCTTGCCGCCCGGCACCATCGGGAACACATTCTCGGTCTGGTCGGTGATGAAATCCATGAACACCAGGTCTTTCTTGCGTGCCAGCGCTTCCTTGAGGGCGCCCTCGACGTCTTCCGGCTTCTCGATGCGCATGCCGATATGGCCGTACGATTCGGCGAGCTTGACGAAATCCGGCAGCGCGTCCATATAGGATTCGGAATAGCGGTTACCGTGGAAAAACTCCTGCCACTGCCGCACCATGCCCATGTAGCGATTGTTGAGATTCACGATCTTGATCGGCAGGTGATACTGCTTGCAGGTCGAAAGCTCCTGGATGCACATCTGGATGCTCGCCTCTCCGGTCACGCACACGACGGTCGACTTCGGATGCGCGAGCTGCACGCCCATCGCCGCCGGCAGCCCGAAACCCATGGTGCCGAGGCCGCCCGAATTGATCCAGCGCCGCGGCTTGGTGAATTTGTAGAACTGCGCCGCCCACATCTGGTGCTGGCCCACGTCGGAAGTCACGAACGCATCGCCCTTGGTCATCTCGTAGAGCTTCTCCACCACCGCTTGCGGCTTGATGATCTTGGCTGCGCGGTCGAATTTCAGGCAGTCGCGGCTGCGCCACAGTTCGATCTGCTTCCACCACGCCTTGAGTTCCGCCGGGTCGGGCTTTTCCTTCGCCGCCTGGAGCTGCTTGATCATCTCCTGCAGAACTTCGCGCACGTTGCCGACGATCGGCACGTCGACCTTGACGCGTTTCGAGATCGACGAGGGATCGATGTCGATATGGATGATGGTGCGCGGCTCTTCGAAGAAGTGCTTGGGATTGCCGATCACGCGATCGTCGAAACGCGCGCCGATCGCGAGCAACACATCGCAGTGCTGCATCGCCATGTTCGCTTCGTACGTGCCGTGCATGCCGGGCATGCCGAGAAACTGGCGGTCGGTGGCGGGGTACGCACCCAGCCCCATCAGCGTGTTGGTGCACGGAAAGCCGAGCGTGCGCACGAGCTGGGCCAGTTCGCCGGACGCATTGCCGAGGATCACGCCGCCGCCGGTGTAGACCATCGGCCGCTTGGCCCGGTTCAGGAGCTGAATCGCTTTCCTGATCTGACCGGCGTGTCCCTTCACCACGGGATTGTAGGAGCGCATGCTGATCGACTTCGGATAGTCGAATTCGGTCATCGCGCTGGTCACGTCCTTCGGAATGTCGACCACCACCGGCCCCGGGCGTCCGGTCGCGGCGATGTAGAAAGCCTTTTTGATCGTGACCGCGAGGTCCTTCACGTCCTTGACGAGAAAATTGTGCTTGACGCACGGACGCGTGATGCCGACCGTGTCGCATTCCTGGAACGCGTCCAGGCCGATCGCGTGCGTCGGCACCTGGCCGGTGATGATCACCAGCGGGATCGAATCCATGTACGCGGTGGCAATGCCCGTCACCGCGTTGGTGACGCCGGGACCGGAGGTCACCAGCGCGACGCCGGTTTTTTCGGTCGAGCGCGAATAACCGTCCGCGGCATGGACCGCGCCCTGCTCATGGCGCACCAGGATGTGCTTGACCTTGTCCTGCTTGAACAACTCGTCGTAGATGAACAGCACTGCGCCGCCGGGGTAGCCGAACACATAATCGACCCCTTCTTCCTGCAGGCACCGCACCGTGATCTCCGCGCCGCTTAATTCCATAGTTGAACCTTGCTGATTCCAGGCAAGAGAAAGAACTAGGCACGATACCTTCAGCGCGCATTTTGGTCAAGATAAATGTCTGATTAAACATGATGATAACGGCGGCTTGCGACGGCGGCACGCGGCGCGGCTTGCACTGCGGACATGTTTTGTTAAGATGCTCCGAACCCATCCGGCGTGCGTGAGGGGGCGTTAGCGCCGCGTGGCACACTGCGTTACAAGCGATACAGCAACAGGCTTGCTCGCCATGTCACGATAACAAAAAGCCCGCCGCAAACGGGCTTAACCACGAGGTGGATTCCACTGGCTACCCGCAAGGAACTTTCGGATTTTCTCGCTGCAGTCGAACGCCGCGCTTACAAGCAGGCGCTGTTCGCCGCGCGCGACGAGCAGGTCGCGCTCGATGCAGTGCAGGACGCGATGATGAAGCTCTCGGAGAAGTACTCGGCACGCCCGAGCACGGAACTGCCGATGTTGTTCCAGCGTATCCTGCAGAACACGATCCGCGACCATTTCCGGCGGCAGAAAGTGCGCTCCCTGTGGACGCCCCCGGTGTCATCGCTGGCGGGCAGCGAGGACGGCGACGACCACGATCCGCTGGAAACTTTGCGGGTGCAATCCGACTCCAACCCACAGGAAGCGCCCTCCGACCGGTTGCAGCAGGCGCAAACCCTTGAACTGATTGAAGAAGCTCTGCGGCAATTGCCGGCGCGTCAACGTCAGGCCTTCCTGCTGCGTTATTGGGAGGACATGGATGTTGCAGCAGCGGCGGCCGTGATGGGTTGCTCGGAGGGGAGCGTGAAAACGCACTGCTCGCGGGCGACTCATGCTCTTGCCGTGCTGCTGAAAGATAAGGGAATTTCACTATGAACGAACAGGAACTGGCAAAGAAAATCGTCCAGCACCTGGATCAGGGGCTGGGCCACATCAGGCAAGGCACGCTGTATAAGTTGCAGTCGGCGCGCATGGCTGCGCTCGATCGCTACCGTAAAGCACCGCAACCGGTGCTTGGATTGGCGTGGGCCGGGGATGTCGCGTTTCGCTTGAGCCACAGCCGTCATTTCAACGCGCGCAATATGCTCGCGCTCGGCCTGCTGCTGTTGAGCCTGATAGGCGTCACTTACTGGCAACTGGCAATTCAGTCCAGCGATATCGCTGAAATCGACGCGAGCCTGCTGACCAGCGAACTGCCGATCAACGCTTATCTCGACATCGGCTTCGAAGCATGGTTAAAACGCTCATCGCAATAATTCTGTGCCTGAGCTTCGTTGCCCCGGTATCCGCCGCAGCGCCAGTCCAGCCCAAATCAGCGGCGACGCAGACCAAACCGGCCAAACCTGATTGGTCGGAGTTGACGCCGGCGCAGCAGGCCGTGCTGGCGCCGCTGAAGCATGACTGGAGCAGTCTTGACACGCTGCGCCGCAAGAAATGGGTCAAAGTCGCCGACGGCTATCCGAAAATGAAGCCGGACGCGCAGAAGCGGCTGCAGGCGCGCATGCAGGATTGGGCCAAGCTCACGCCTCAGCAGCGCCGGGTTGCGCGCGAAAAATACCTCGCGATCAAGAAAATGCCGCCGGAAAAACGCGCGCACGTCAAATCGCAATGGCAGCAGTATCAGCAGTCGCTCGCCAGCCGGTCCGAAACCGGCAGCCAGGAACAAGCCAGCGACAGCAGTTCCCAGTAGCAACGCCGATTCGGACCACCCGTTTTGTACCCTCAACCGGCGACAGCCGGATTATCTTCTCTCGCCCCACCACATCATCCCCATCGCCAGACTCAGGAACATGAGCGTCGGCAGGATCGCGCTCCAGAATGGCGGCCAGTCGCTCAACAATCCCAGGTAAGTAAAAAGCCGTCCGAGCATGGTGAAGCCGATGCCGAGCATGATGCCGGCAAATACTTTCGCGCCGACGCCGCCGACACGCCGCTGGTAATAGGCAAACGGCAGCGCCAGCACCATCATCACCAGCACCGCGAACGGATAGATCAGCTTGTTCCAGAACGCGATTTCGTGGCGCGACGTCTGCTGGTTGTTCTCGCGCAGGTGCTGCATGTAAAAATACAGATTCCACGCCGACATCTGCTCCGGCGCCACCAGCAGCACGCTGAGCAGCCGCGGATCGAGCACCGAGCGCCAATCGGACTGCTCGATGCGGCTTACCGTCGTCTTCTCGTCCGCGAAATCGGTTTGCACCACGTCGCGCAAGTGCCACAGGTTGCCGCGGACATACTCGCCGCTCCGCGCGAGGCTGATCCGGCGCAATCGATGCTCGGCATCGAATTCGTAGATCTTCACCCCTTGCAATACCGAATCCGGCAGTACCTGTGCGATATTGACGAAGTGGCGCTCGTCCTTGACCCACAGACCGGAACGGAATTCCTGCGCGATCACGCCGGTGATGGCCTTGGCGCGCAACTGCTGCGCGGCCTGTTCGGCGGGGGGCGCGACGAATTCGCCGGTGACAAAAGTCAGCACCGAAAACAGCAGGCCGACCTCGACCAGCGTCAACGCCATGCGCGGAATCGACACACCCGAAACACGCATCACCGTGTATTCGGAATTGGCCACCAGCTGGGCGAGCGCGAACAGCGTGCCGATCAGGGCGGCGATCGGAAACAATTCGTAGATGTGACCGGGCACGCTCAGCAGCACATACGCCATGATGTGGGGGAGGCGGTACGAGCCCTTGTCGAGTTCTCCCAACTCATGAATCAAATCAAGGAACGCAAACAGCATCAGCAACGCCGCGAACACCAGCAGCGTCGAGGCGGTGATTTCGGCCGACAAATAGCGCCTGATGACTCTCATTTGAGGTAGCGGAAAAACGAGAACAGCGTCAGGCGCCGGAAAAACAGCAGCGCCAGCATCAACAGCATCATCGCATGCACGCCCCACAGTCCGAGCGGCAAACCGATGCGTTCCTGCGCGATCCAGGCCTGCGCGATGCTGAGAACGTTGTTGTAAATCATGTAGACGAGGATCGCCAGCACCAGGTTCAACGAGCGCCCGGCGCGCGGATTGACGAAAGACAGCGGGATCGCCAGCAGTGCCAGTACCAGCGCTGACAGCGGCAGGCCGATGCGCCAGGCCAGCTCGCCGCGGTGGATCGGGTTCGGATCATGCAGCAGATCGAGCGTCGGCAGGGACTTCGTCGACGGGGTCGAAGCGGTCGCTTCACGCGCATCGATGCGCATTGCATAGCGCTCGAATTCGCTGATCTTGTATTCGGCGCTGCCGGGCACGCCTTCATAACGCCTGCCATTGAGCAGCACCAGAAAACGATCGCCGTTGTCGGCAGTCTGCAGAAAGCCGCGCTTGGCCACCATCACCCCCGTCTGGCTATGCTGAGTGGAGCTGACGAACACGTTGGCGACCATGTTTTCGCCCTCGCTCACGTTTTCGACGAAAAACACGCGCTCGCTCTGCTTTGATTCACGGAAAACGCCGGGTGTCACCTGGGATATGTCGTCGCGATTATCCATGTAGCCCCTGAATTCATCGCTTTTGGTGATCGCCCACGGCGACAGCAACAGGCTCAGGAGCGCGATCAGGATCACGATCGGCACGGCGAACGACAGCACCGGCCGGATCCATGCGGTCAGGCTCAAGCCGGAGCCGAACCACACGATCATTTCCGAATCGCGGTAACAGCGCGTCAACGACATCAGCACCGCGATGAACAGCGTCAGCGACAGCAGCACCGGCAAATAGCTGAAGGAGGTGAACGCCAGCAACGCGAATACGCCGGTGAACGTGATCGAACCGCCCGCGGCGAGGCCGAGAAAACGCACCAGCTGGGTCGTGACCGTGATGCCGAGCAGCACAATGAAAGCAGGCACCGCCGTAGCGGCGAATTCACGCACCAACGATTGACGGAAAATCTTCACTCCGACGCGCTTTGATTTTTGATGAGATTGCGAAGATAATCAGCGATTTCTGGCACCAATCGGATTTCGGGAGAATGCGGTGGAATTTAGCATAAAAAGCGGGGGGCCGGAGCGTCTCCGCACCGGTTGCAGCGTGGTCGGCGTTTTCGAGCCCCGCAAGCTGAGCACCGCGGGCGCCGCGCTCGATCGCGCAGCGCGCGGACATCTGTCCGCAATCCTCGCGCGCGGCGACATGGAAGGCAAGCTCGGCAGCACGCTGCTGTTGCATCACGTGCCGAACGTTGCGTGCGAGCGCGTGCTGTTGGTGGGCCTCGGCCGCGATGGCGAGTTCCGCGACAAGCAGTATCGCGAGGCGGTGGCGGCGGCGATCCGGACGCTGAACTCGACCGGCACCACGGAGGCCGCGCTGCACCTCACCGAGATCGGTGACGTTAAGCGCGACATCACGTGGCGCATCGCGCAGGCGGTCACGGTGACGCGCGAAGCGGGCTACCGCTTCGACCGCATGAAAAGCCGGCGCGACGAGAAGGAGCCCGCGCTGCGCAAGCTCACTCTCAGCATGGGCGACAAATCGGCGCGGCAACGCGCCGAGGCGGGCCTCGAACAAGGCCTCGCCATCGCGCATGGCATGAATCTCGCGAAGGATCTCGGGAATCTGCCGGCCAACTTCTGTACCCCGACTTACCTCGCCGAGCAGGCCCGCGAGCTCGCCAAGCGCTACCGCATGAAAGTGCAGGTGCTGGAATGCGCCGACATGGAAAAACTCGGCATGGGCGCGCTGCTGTCGGTCGCGCGCGGCAGCACGCAGCCGCCGAAACTGATCACGCTCGAATATCGCGCCGGCGCGAAACACGGCAAGCCGGTCGCGCTGGTCGGCAAAGGCGTCACCTTCGATACCGGCGGCATTTCGCTCAAGCCCGGCGCCGAAATGGACGAGATGAAATTCGACATGTGCGGCGCCGCAAGCGTGCTCGGCACCTTGAAAGCGGTCGCCGAGATGCGGCTGCCGATCAACGTCATCGGCATCATTCCCGCCACCGAGAACATGCCGAGCGGCGGCGCAACCAAGCCCGGCGACATCGTGACCAGCCTGTCGGGGCAGACCGTGGAAATCCTCAACACCGACGCCGAGGGGCGGCTGATCCTGTGCGATGCGCTGACCTATGCCGAGCGCTTTGAGCCGCAGGCGGTGGTCGACATCGCGACGCTGACCGGCGCGTGCGTGATCGCGCTCGGGCACGTCGTGAGCGGGCTGTTCGCGAACGACGACGCGCTCGCGAAAGAGCTGCTCGTCGCCGGCGAAACCGCTTACGACCGCGCCTGGCATTTGCCACTGCTCGAAGATTACCAGGAGCAGCTGAAGAGCAATTTCGCCGATTTTGCCAACATCGGCGGACGCCCCGCGGGGGCCGTCACCGCCGCGTGCTTCCTCGCGCGCTTTACCAAGAAATTCAAATGGGCGCATCTCGACATCGCCGGCACCGCGTGGAAGTCGGGCAAGGAAAAAGGCTCGACCGGACGGCCGGTGCCGCTGCTTACGCAGTTCCTGATCAACCGGGCAACCAAAAGCTGATCGGGCCATTCTTTTCAATACCCCCTTGAGGGGTACGCGAAGAGCGCCAAGGAAAACCTGGGTTCATGCAAAGATCAGATTTCGATTTGCGCGCTTGCTGAATCCTGCCTTCATGACTCAAATCGACTTTTATTTTCACGTCGAAAACAAGCTGCACATGGCCTGCGCGCTGAGCGCCAAGGCCTGCGCACGCGGCCTGCGCGTGCTCGCATTTTGTCCCGATCCCGAGGCTAGCCAGAAATTCAGCCGCACGCTGTGGGCCACGCCGGCAATCGGCTTCATCCCGCACTGCGCGCCCGATGACCGCCTGGCCGCGGTCACGCCAGTGATCGTCGACCACGACGGCACCCGTCTGCTGCACGACCAGGTACTGCTTAACCTGCGCCCCGACTGGCCGCCGTTCTTCAGCCGCTTCCAGCGCCTGATCGAAATCGTCAGCCTCGATGAGGAAGACCGCCGGCGCGCGCGCGAGCGCTACAAGTTCTATCGCGACCGCGGTTACGAAATCCAGAGCCACGATATGAGCAAAAGCGCGCAGTAACGCTGGAACGCATTCGATGCCCGCCGAAAGCAACGACAACTGGTCAGCTGACGAGGATGTGCTCGGCCGCGCCGATGCGCTGCTTAACAGGCGCCGCGCCGCGACTGCAAGACCCGCCGCTGATCCGAACGCCATCCCGACGCTGACCGAGGCGGTCGAGGCCGCCGCCGACGCGGCAGCAATCCCGACACTGACCGACATGGTCGCGGCGCCTTTCGCTGCCGGCATACCCCCCATTGCCGAAGCACCCGCCGCCATGCCCAAAGCGGCCGCACCCCCGCCGGTTTCCGCACCCGAGGCGAGCGCGACCGCGGACGACACCGACTACGGGCTGACTGCGCCGGCGCAAAACGGTGAAGTGATTTCGCGCGTCCAGGCGCAGAATCTCGAGCACGGCGTCTACCAGAAACTCAGGCAGGGCCTCGATGCGCAGATCAACAGCGTGCTGGAGGAGCGCTTCATGCCCGATGTCGCCACGGCCCTGGACCTGGCACTGCAAAAGATCAGCGACGACCTGAAGACCCACATCAATACCACGGTGCGCGCCTCGATCGAGGATGCGCTGCAAACCCGGCCCAGAAACCCGCGCCTGAGCGCCGCATCGCCGTCCGCCGAGCCGGCGGACGCGGCGGCCTCCGGTATAATGCGCGGCTTTTCCGAGGACGCGGCGCCCGCCGCGGCAAAAATGGAACTCGCCAAGAGCTTCGACCCCCGCGCCATAGAAAGCCGCTGGTACCCCGAATGGGAGCAGCGTGGCTATTTCGCTCAATCCGGCGATCTAGCCCAGCCCGCGTACTGCATCCAACTGCCGCCGCCCAACGTCACCGGCACGCTGCACATGGGCCACGCATTCCAGCAGACGCTGATGGACGCGCTGATTCGTTATCACCGCATGCGCGGCTGCAACACCAACTGGGTGGTCGGCACCGATCACGCCGGCATCGCGACCCAGATCGTGGTCGAGCGCCAGCTCGAGGCCGAAGGCAAATCCCGCCGCGATCTCGGGCGTGACGCATTCGTCAAGCGCGTGTGGGAATGGAAGCAGGAGTCCGGCTCGACCATCACGCGCCAGATGCGGCGGCTCGGCGTCTCCGGCAACTGGGATTACGCCGACACCGAAGGCCAGCACAGCGGCTACTTCACGCTGGACGCAAAGATGTCGCGCGCCGTGATCGAAGTGTTTGTGCAGCTCTACGAGCAGGGCTTGATCTACCGCGGCAAGCGGCTCGTCAACTGGGACCCGGTGCTCGGCACCGCGGTCTCCGATCTCGAAGTCGACAGCGAGGAAGAGGATGGCAAGCTGTGGGAGATTCGTTATCCTCTGGAAGATGGCAACGGCGAGCTGGTAGTCGCGACGACGCGGCCTGAAACGATGCTCGGCGACGTCGCGGTCGCGGTGCATCCCGAGGACGAACGCTATCGGCATCTGGTCGGCAAGCGGGTGCGGTTGCCGCTGACCGAGCGCACCATCCCGGTGATCGCCGACGATTACGTCGATCGCGAGTTCGGCACCGGCTGCGTCAAAATCACGCCGGCCCACGATTTCAACGACTGGCAGATCGGACAGCGTCACCAACTCGTGCCGATCGGTATTCTGACGCTCAGTGCCAGGATCAACGACAACGCGCCGGCAGCCTACCGCGGGCTCGACCGTTTCGAAGCGCGCCAACGCGTGCTCGCCGACTTGCGGGCGCGGGAACTGCTGGTCTCGGAGAAGCCGTACAAGCTACGCGTGCCGCGCTCAGGGCGCACCGGCGAGATCGTCGAGCCGATGCTGACCGACCAGTGGTTCGTGAAAATGGACGGCATGGCCAAGGCCGGCCTTGCCGCAGTCGCCGACGGTGAGGTGAAGTTCTTCCCCGAACACTGGGCCACAACCTACAACCAATGGCTCGAAAACATCCAGGACTGGTGCATTTCTCGCCAGCTGTGGTGGGGCCACCAGATCCCGGCGTGGTATGACGATAAAGGTAAGTCCTATGTCGCGCGCGATGAGGCTGACGCACGCGCGCAGGCCACGGCAACCGGCTACACCGGCGCGTTGAAACGCGACGAAGACGTGCTCGATACCTGGTTTTCTTCGGCGCTCGTGCCGTTCACCTCGCTCGGCTGGCCGGAAAAAACCAAAGACCTCGAGAAGTACTTGCCGTCGTCGGTACTGGTGACCGGTTTCGACATCATCTTCTTCTGGGTCGCGCGCATGATCATGATGACGCTGCACTTCACCGGGAAGGTGCCGTTCCGCCACGTCTACATCAACGCCATCGTGCGCGACGCCGAAGGCCAGAAGATGTCGAAGTCGAAAGGCAACACGCTCGACCCGCTCGACCTGATCGACGGCATCACGCTCGATGCCCTGCTCGCGAAATCGACGGTCGGCCTGCTGCGCGCCGAGCACAAGGACAAGATCGAGAAATATGTGCGCCAGAATTACCCGCAGGGCATCCCGGCGGTCGGGGCGGACGCGCTGCGCTTCACCTTCGCATCGCTCGCGGGCTTCGCGCGCACGCTGAACTTCGACCTCAGCCGCTGCGAGGGCTACCGCAATTTCTGCAACAAGCTGTGGAATGCGACGCGCTTCGTGCTGATGAACTGCGACGGCAGGGACACCGGGCTCGACGCAAGCCTGCCGCTCGAGTTTTCCGCCGTCGACAAATGGATCGTGAGCCGCCTGCAGCGCGTCGAGGCCGAGCTCGAAAAAAGTTTCGCGGAATACCGCTTCGACAACGCGGCGCGCGCGGTCTACGAGTTCGTGTGGGACGAGTACTGCGACTGGTACGTCGAGCTTGCCAAGGTGCGGCTCGCAAACGGAAATGAAGCGCAGCAGCGCGCCACGCGGCGCACGCTGGTGCGGGTGCTCGAAACAACACTGCGTCTCGCGCACCCGATCATTCCGTTCATCACCGAGGAGCTGTGGCAGAAGGTCGCGCCGCTCGCCGGCAGGGGCGGGCCGAGCATCATGTTGCAGCCTTACCCCCAGTCCGACGCGGACCGCATCGACGAGCCCGCCGAGCAGCAAGTCGCGCTGCTCAAGCTGGTCACTGACGCATGCCGCACGCTGCGCAGCGAAATGAACCTCGGCCCGCAGCAGAAAGTGCCGCTGCTCGCGCACGGCGACCGTACCACGCTCACCGCGTTCACCCCTTATCTGATGCCGCTGGCACGCCTGTCGGAAGTCACGATCGTCGACGGCGATCTGCCGCAGGCTGACGCGCCGGTATCCATCGTCGGCGATTACAAGCTGATGCTGAAGATCGAAATCGACGCCGCGGCGGAACGCGCGCGGCTCGGCAAGGAAAAGGATCGCCTCGAGAGCGAAATCGCAAAAGCGCAAGGCAAGCTCGCCAATTCCAATTTCGTCGAGCGTGCGCCGGCCGCCGTGGTCGAGCAGGAGCGTGAGCGTCTTGCCCGGTTTCAGGTCACGCTCGACAAACTGCGCGCACAACTGGACCAGCTCGCATGACCGGCGCGCGCGGACCGCTTGGCCTTGGGACTTGAGCTAATTTCCCCAACCGAACTGCTCGCAGAAGCCGGCGAGCCGCGCGACGATCTCCTCGCGCTCGAAAAAACGATCGGCACGCGCGAGCCGCGCCTGATCACGCACCGCGGTTTCACCGCCGAAGCAGAAAATCGGTATGTTGAGCATCAACTCGACGCGTGCCTTGCGCAGGACCTCGAGCGGATCGACCCCGCTGCCATCGTCGAGATCAAGCAGCAGGAACCGGTATTGCAGAATTTCCCCGAACCCGCCGAGCGTATCGAGATCGCCGGTTTGCGCCAGGTCCCAGCCCGGCGGCAGCCGCTCGCGTAGCCGCATGACAAGGCCGGCATCGCCGCTCATCACGATGCAGCGGCGCTCGAGTCGCGATGCGATGGTCGGAATGGCCATGGCGGGGAAATGCGCGCGCAGCGCGTCAATCCGCCGTCGAGCAGCGTCTGATCACGACGCCGTCGACGCTGAGCGAGCGTTCGATGCATAAACCACTGCGCCTTTCGGTCAGGAACGTCGCCGCGTTGAGCTTGATGCCGTCAGCGACCTGGCGCCGGCCCGATGGTTCCGGGTCGGCAAGCTCGCCGAGCGCGGCATCGCGCGCCGCAAGCTCTGCGCGACCGAGCCCGGAATCGCTCAGCCGCCAGCCGAACGCACGTTCCACCTCGCTGCGAAATACGCGCTGCAATTCAGCGGCGGCCGGCGGCGGCTGGTGGCTCTGCCAATCCGTCATCGCCTGTCTCAGGCCCGCCGCGAGCCAGTCGTGGAAACCCGGCGACGCACTGTGGATGCAACGCGCGAATTTCCCGGCCGGAAAACGCAGCAGGAAACTGCTCGCGAACACCGCGCTCTGCCCGATGGTCGCGGCGCCGCTGCCGGCAATTTTTCGGCCGGCAAGCCATATATCCTGCTCGCGGCGCACGGCCTGCAAACCGAAACGGCGATACGTCGCGACCACCGGCGCGAGCCCCCATTCGAACCAGTCCGCGGGCCGCTGCGGCGCGAGCGCGCGCGGCGCGACGAGTATCAGGCAATGCTGCGCTTCATCGATCCAGACCACGCCGCCGCCAAGCGGCCGGGTGATAACCGGAACATCGAGGTCGGCTGCGAGCTCGAGCCGCCGGTCCTGGCTCTGGCCGAGCGAAATGTGCGGCGTGCTGCGGCCCCACGCCACGACCGGCGCCGCGTCGCGCTGCTGCGCCTCGGCGATGCCGGTGTAGGTCGCGTGGAACGCCAGTGGCTCGAGCAAGCCGATGTCGAGGAATCGGGCAGCGATCATGAAAGCGGGCGCTATGAACCTTTTTCAGATTTGAAGAATTTCGCGAGGTAGAAATCGCGGTGGTTGAGCGCTTCGAGCTCGCGCGCGCGCTGCTGCATGCCTTCCTGAAATATCTGCGCCAGGCACTCGCCCTGCTCGGCATCGAGAATGTGGATCTGTGCGGCGAACGGCTGGCCGTTCAAATCCTCGTCGACCCTGACGATTTCCGCCACCAGCCCTTCCAGCGGTTGCAGGTAGAGCAGCCACGCGCGGCATTCCGGGTCCTCGGGATCGAGCGGCGAGAGCACGATCTTGCCGAGCCATGCGAGGCGCGCGACCTGGTTGAAGAGGCGAATGTCGAGCTTCTTGCCTTTCTTGTACTTCGCCAGCTCGTTTTTAAGCTGACCGACATCCGTAAGTTTAATTTCTTTCATGATGCATCTACGTTTATCTGCAGTTACATACCTGCCTTGATGTCGTCGCCACGCAGCTGGCGGCGGACCCTCGCTACGTCACGCCGCGCGAGCGCGAACGGGAACGACAGGATGTCGGTCGGGCTCGAGTCGCCATAGGGGCGGTTGCACGCCGATACGTCGTCATCCTTGCCCGGACAGCCCGAAGTGCGGAACGGTTTTCCCGAGTTGATGATTTCCGCGAGCTTCAGCTCGGGAACGCCGAAATCGATCACGCGGCCTTCCGCATCGAATGCCATGTCGCGAATGTGCCCTCCGGCATAGTCGATGATGAAACGCGCGAGCTGCACGCGGCGCCACTGCCCGCGGTCGACCGGCGGCCAGTCTTCCATCAGCGAGCCGTGCTCGGGATAGAACGCGAACATGTGGTTGTGGCCGCCCAGATCGCGGATTTTCTGCGCCACCTCCAGAATCTCGCGCTCGGTCTCGCCCAGGCCGCCGATCAGGTGCGCGCCGAATTTCTCCGGCCCGAAGATTTCTGCCGCCCACTCGATCGCCCGCCAGTAATGTTCGAACTTGTGCGGGCTGTCGACGCCCTTGCCGCGCGTGCGCTCGAAAATGGCCGGCGTCACCGCGTCGAGCGCGACGGTAAATATCTCGGCACCCATGCGCCGCATGCGCACGAGGTCGTCGCGCTCGAGCGTGGTCGGGTTGGACAGGATAGACACCGGCACCGTCGGCACTTCGCGCATCCATTTCTCG
>Ga0208566_1001192_pt1 | contig 15497 bp, 5 predicted proteins | sample PL_2010_150m_FD_184159 | JGI IMG/M metagenome (GOLD analysis project Ga0208566, IMG submission 184159) | Freshwater microbial communities from Powell Lake, British Columbia, Canada to study Microbial Dark Matter (Phase II) - PL_2010_150m... | ecosystem: Environmental > Aquatic > Freshwater > Lake...
ACCGATGCCAACAACTGCGGTCCGGTAACCGGTATCCTGGATGTTAACCAGCCGGCCGCACTCGCTTTAACCAGCGCCACCGTAACCACCCCGATCTTATGCAATGGCGGTACCGCTACCGTCACCATTGTGGCCACCGGCGGAACCGCTCCCTACAGCTATACCTTTAACAGTCAGACCAATGCTACCGGAGTTTTTACCGGGGTTTTGGCCGGAGCAGCCAAGGGTTACAGCTTCACCGATGCCAACAACTGCGGTCCGGTAACCGGTACCCTGGATGTTACCCAGCCGGCAGTACTCGCTTTGACCAGTGCCACCGTAACCACCCCGATCCTTTGCAATAGCGGAACCGCTACCGTCACCATTGTTGCCACCGGCGGAACCGCTCCATATAGCTATACCTTTAACGGTCAGACAAATGCTACCGGAGTTTTTACCGGGGTTTTGGCCGGAGCAGCCAAGGGTTACAGCATCACCGATGCCAACAGCTGCGGTCCGGTAACCGGCACCCTTGATGTTAACCAGCCGGCCGCAGCACTGACAGTTACTACATCACAGGTCAATGTACTTTGCTTTGGTGCATCAACCGGCTCCGCAACTGCAACACCGGCAGGCGGTACAGGGGCATATAGCTATTCATGGAACACAACGCCGGTACAGGCTACGGCCACAGCAACAGGACTTGGAGCAGGAACCTACACTGTTACCGTAACCGATGTAAACTTATGTACCGCAACGGCTAGTGTGACCATCACCCAGCCGGCCGCTGCGCTTGTTTTTAGCTTACCTGCGGTTACTGATGTTTCCTGCACAGGCTCAAATAACGGAAAGATAATTATCATCGCATCGGGGGGAACCGGGGCTATCTCCTATTCCATAAACCCTAATATTGGAACACAATCACCGGTTGGAACATTTAACAACCTGACTGCGCAGGCCTATAACATTACGGCCTACGATGCAAACGGATGTACTGTTACTGTTTTAGTCAGTGTCGGTACAGTTCCGGATGTAACTTATCCAACTTTTACTGCACCCAATAACATTACGATCTATAGCGACAACTCGTGTAATTATAATGCTTCCCCTACCATTACAGGCCAACCAAGCAATGAAACTGACAACTGCCCTCTGGGAGCGATAATAGCAACCTATAGCGATGGCCCCCGCACCTATGGCGCCTGCGTCGGCACTTCTACAATTCTCAGAACATGGTCATTGACCGATGCTCACGGCAATACTACCACTCATCAGCAAACCATAACGATTGCTGATAATATCAGACCGGCTCTCACCGTGCCTCCAACTATCACCATCCAATGTACTGCTAGTATCCTACCCGCAAATACAGGGCAGGCTTCAGCGACAGATAATTGCGCCGGATCAATAACAATTGCATACTCTGATGTTACTGTTAGCGGAAATTGTGCAGGCCGTTCAATCATTACGCGTACCTGGACCGCCACAGACTGCAGCGGTAATTCGACTTCAGGTACTCAAATAATTAACCTTCAGGATACTCAACCCCCTGTTCTGGCTTGTACCTCTTTTTCTGTAGCCAATCCTGATGCCATACCTGCCAGTGATAGTTATGTGAATATTTCTGCAACAGATAATTGCGGTGGTCCTATCGAATTTATTCTGACAAGTGAGGAATATGCCGGGCTTTCAGGCGCTGCGGGCTTTTGTCCGTCGAGTGTTACCCGTAAATACGTGGCAAAAGACCAGTGCGGTAATACTTCCACGGAGTGCACCCAGGTTATAACAGTTCTGGACCATAGTGGCTGCGAAGTTTGCCAGAATACTGTTCCCTTTTTTCCGGTAATATTAGCTGGTGCTCCGGATAGCCTTTGGATTTCTCCTTCAGTAGTCAGAGCAGGTCTTTGTTGTGGAGCAATTGGTCCCCCTCCCCCCAGGTGCATCTCCTTCAATGTGTACCTTGACAAAGATGCGGTTGGTTTGATTTTTAATATTAATTCAGGGGCATTACCTCCAGGAGCTCTCTTTTATCAGGTGGACTGTGGACCTCAAACTTCTGTTGGAGAAGCTATATGCCTGGCTGGCGACAGGTTTTACACTATCACATTTTGTAAACCCGGAAATAACTCAAATTCATATTCAATTCAATCAATCAGCGGTATAACAGGTACTACCGGTTTAATTACCCGTCAGGATGCTAAGTGTGCCGATACCCTGTCTGTCATTGGCATAGATCCTGCCACCGTTACATGGACCGTCAAAAGTCCCAACGATCAAACTTTACTACGCTATTTGTCCTGCACAAATTGTGCTGATCCCATATTTACTCCGGATCTGACTACTCCCCCTAATATCGTATATGAAGTATGCGGTACCATCTTCGGTACAAATTTATGCGGCAATACGTCCATGACTGATTGTAAGGATGTTACAGTCGTCACTTTACCCGCCATCACCATCGCATTTGATATAAACACAGGCAATATTTGTGCTAATAATATTCCGACTATCAATGCTACTGTATCGCCAATAAATCTGAATTACACCTATCAATGGTTTAATGGTCCCGATGGAACCGGAACTCTTCTTTCGACCGACCCATACTGGAGACCGACGGCTGAAGGATCTTATTCCCTGGTTGTTACTGAAACCCTGAGTGGGGTTAAATGTAATATGGCTACCTATAATTTTAACATAGTATTTGATGTGTTGGGGCCCACTATTATAGCTCCGCCTCTGCCGCTTGACGTGGAGTGTAACGATCCCAATGCTGCACAACAGATTGTAAACTGGCTTGAGACTGCCCTCGCATCTGACGGAGCAACCAGCATACCTGTCACAGACAATTATAACGGAATTACCATGGCTTGCGGTTCGACACTTACCGTTACCTTCAGTGCTCAGGATATATGCGGAAATGTTGCGACAGCCACTGGTGAGATAAGGATTATAGATACACAGGTGCCGGCTATTACCTGTCCTGTTGATGTTTCCGGTTATGCCGATAATGCTGAATGTTTTGCAACCGGTATTGTATTGGGAACAGCCACAGCAACTGATAATTGTTCAACACCGGTTGTTACCAACAACGCTCCTGCTCAATTTCCGGTAGGTACGACCATTGTAACCTGGACCGCCACTGACGCCTGCGGAAACACAGCTACCTGCTCACAAAGTGTAACCATAATCGATAATAACCAGCCCCCGACTATCACTTGTCCGGTAGATGTTGTACAAACAGCCCTTCCAAATAACTGCGCGTTGAATAATGTTATTATTCCCGATCCGGTAACCACTGACAACTGCGGAGTTGTTTTGCAAACCTGGTCCATGAGCGGTGTCACCACCGGCAATAGCCCTGCCACCGGGATTAATTCAGTAAGTGGACAAACATTTAATGTTGGGATTACCACTGTAACTTATACAGTTGCCGATGCCGCCGGAAACACTGCAACCTGTGCATTCAATGTCTGGATTAAAGACCTGGTTAAACCGGTTTTCTCGTCCGGATGCCCGGTTGACGTTACCCAGCCTGCCGATGCAGGGCTATGTACGGCTTCGGTTACTATACCTCCGCCTTCCATCACGGATCCCTGCAACGAAGGATATACGGTTGTAAATAGTTTCAACAATACCAACAATGCAAGTGGTTTATATCCGGTTGGTGTAACCATCGTTCACTGGACCATCACCGATGCATCGGGCAATACAAATACCTGCGATCAAATCATAACCATTACCGATAACCAGCCTCCTGTGGTCACCTGTCCGGCACCAGTAACCGTTACGGCAGCACCACCCCTCTGCGTGGTTCCGGCAGTAGTGATCGGACCGCTCACGGCAACAGATAATTGCGGTATTGCAACCATTACCTGGACAAAGACAGGAGCCACCACTGCAAGCGGCAGCGGTGATGTGAATGGAACCTCCTTTAATGTGGGAGACAACGCGGTAACCTATACCGTAACTGATATTCACGGCAATATATCCACCTGTTCGTTTACCGTAACCGTGCACGACCAGGTACCGCCAACCGTGATCACCTGTCCGGCGGATGTTACCCGGAACGCTGATGCCAATGCTTGTTCTGCTGCATTAGTAGTGCCTGCCCCTGTAGTAAGCGACCCTTGCGGTGAGATTGTATCGGTTTTGAACAGTTTTAACAATACAACCGATGCCAGCGGAACATACCCGATAGGTACGACCGTTGTAACCTGGACCTTCACGGATCAGTCGGGCAATGTTACCACCTGCGTGCAAAACATAACCATCAACGACCTCCTGCCAACTCTTCAATGCCCGCCGGATATTGTCAGGAATGCCGATTTCAATAAGCCATACGCTTCAAATGTCCTGATTGGCACGCCCATTTATTCCGACAACTGCCCCGGCCTAACGCTTACCTGGGTGAGTTCGAACCCTACCCCGGGAGCTTCAGCCCTTACAGGCATTAACATCGATACCGTTTCTATCTATTATGCTGGCGTAACCACCATAATCTACACGCTTACAGATGCCCACAACAATACTGTTTCCTCTGCATTTACCGTCACAGTACTGGCAAAACCGGTGATCTTATGCCAGAATGACACCACGCGCAGCACTGATCCGGGCGTGTGTACCGCCACCCTTGACCCGGGATTCCCAACCAAGGTTTCCGGTGTTGAACCTATTACCTGGGCCTGGGAAATGACTGGCACAACCACGGCCAGCGGAACCGGCAGTCCAATAACACCAAACCCGTATCCCTTCAATGTTGGTATCACTACCATCACCTGGACAGCCACTAATATCTCAGGTATCGATACCTGTACTCAATTGGTTACGGTGGTAGACAATGAGCCGCCTACGTTCAATGCAGCACCAAAGGCTTTTTGCGTTAATAATATCATCACAGCTATTTATGATGGCGCTGGTGATATTAATCCTGAACGTCCTGATTATTATATCTTTCAAGCCGGTGACCTCGACATTACAGGAATAAACGATAATTGCTGCGCATTGCAGGATATGGTCGTACACTGGCGCATCGACTTTACCCCTACACCTGATCCTTTGCCCCCGCATAACCTGGTAAACACACCTTCGATTAGCGGCACGGGCCAGCCTTCTGAAAATATTGAATTGCCCGGCGATGGCGTGACCTTTTTAGATGTAACCCACAAGATCACATACTGGATCGTGGATTGCCATAACAATACATCGGCAGAAACCACGGTTGATATCACCATTAAACCCCGCCCGAATATCATAAAAAACTAAATCCTAATGCCTATGAACAAATGAAACAGGCCGCCCTGCGCGGGATGGCCGACAACGGAAAAAAACACTTAAACAAATTCATTAAAACAATTAAACACGAGTTTTTGAACAACTAAATTTCTTAAAATCAATCATTTAATATTTTTTAAATTTTACTAAGATGAAAAAGCAAATTTTAATTCTGATGGTGGCGATTTTCGCCATTAGCTTCACAACTGCTTTCGGACAAGCAGTTAACAATCCCACTATTAGTCCGGTTCCGTTAACCTGTCCCACAAATGACCCTCTTAATCCTATTGCAGGTAGGCCTTATGATTATTTGGCAGTAATTAATCCTACAGGTGGAAATGCATTCTGGTATGCAACAAAGTCTACTACTTTTACTACTGGTGGCGTCAGAGTAGCAACTGAAATACCTGCAGACGGTGTAGCAATTGCTAATACTGCATTAAATTATAGAACTTTGGCTACGAGCCCAACATCTCCTACATCTACCCAGGTCACATGGACCTCTGCAGGTTTAGCAGGAGTGACATTAGCCAATCCTTTATTCATGGTTGTTGAATATGCGGGGCCTACATGCTCTAACAACATGAAAGTGATGAAGATTGTACCTAAAATCGCTTTTACGGTTGATATCACAAACATAGATAGTACTACAGCTGCTACTTTGGGATATGGAGCGGTTGAAGAACAATGTTTTGATAAGGTTGCAAGTTCAAGTTACGATCTTGCAAATGACAATATCACCATTGATTATGGTTCTAATACCATGTTTTTTGAAGTAGTTGCAGCTAACTTCACCGGTAGTTATACACCGTCATTTCAACTGACCGGATTGCAAGGCACACAAACTGCTGACATTGCCTGGGGTTATGTAAAAGGCACCTATGATCAGGTTCTGGGCACTGCAGTAACAGGATCGCCCTATACGGCTTTGGGTGCACCAGTAAGCACATCTCTTACAGACACTCAAAATGGTGTCTCCATTTATGTTAGGGTTATTGTTCATAATCATGGGTTTGAAGGCCTGTCCGATGCTCCTGTTGCTTTAGCTGTTGAGGCAGTTGATGCCAATGCTAATGCTGATGTTGAACCGGATTGTACTACTATTCTTGCTTATGGTGATATTGCTACACAAACACTCAAAACAAGACCTACTATTACTCCTGGTACTCCAATGTTACTTCAAAAGAATTAATGGCCTGATAACCTAAGATAACTGTTGCTTTTTCATACCCAAGATATCCCTCTGTCCGGAAGTGTTTCCGGGCGGAGGGGCTGAAGGGCAGGGGAAAGCAGAGGTTACAGGTTGCAGGTTACAGGTTAGAAGGAAATGGACAATTACAGCTATTAGCCATAGGTTAATAATGAGCTGTTCATTGAACCGGATACCGAGACATACGCCAGGACCGGCAAACGATTTGTTAGCCTTGCTCTATGGCGACTACATAATGTGAAGCGCTGAACGAGTCCGTTTTGCGGTTCGAGGTCGAATGTTGAAAACAAACATTTGGCCATAAAAACGCGCTTATAATGTGATACAAGGACACTCCCCAGGGAAAGCTGCGGGGCGATGTAAGTGTGCGTTCACCTCTGTGTGTTCGCGCAATTTCGCTTTCGCGCACGCGCATGCGCATGTGCACACGTATACACGTGAGGCGATGCACTGGGCAGGCTATGCCCTGATCCGGATGGAGTGAACTGTTCATAAACATTTAATAATCAGATCGATGGCACAATCCGATGAGGATCTGCAACCGAAACCTTTGACTGGAGGAGGCGGGATAGGACGATTTTGCCGTAACGCGAAAGCGCTGAACGGCAATGGTCCGCCAGGCCAGCCATCTGTCGCTGGTCAAAGGGTGCTGTGGGTCAAAATCCGCGAGAGGCCGCCCGGCAAAAAGCATTTGCTGCCGGAAGTCACTGCACGGGGAAAGCCATCCGCCAGGGGACAGCCGATATTACTTAACTGTCTTGCTATGAGTGCATTCCGACGACGAACCTCGTGCCAGGCAACCCGCCCTCCGGGAGCGGAAATGGCGAAGCCTTACCCTGACGCAAAAGAACATTGGTTTCATCAATAAATTTAATTGAGAACGCATAAACACATATTTCGGCTGATCCTGCTACTCATCATGGCAGGTATGACTATGGCTCCGGCCATGGCCCAGACGAACATTGTGTATGCTGGTCAAACATTTCCATTAAGTGTAATTGAGGTTCCTGGTGATACTTACACCTGGGAATTATACAACGAAGTAACGGGTGTTAACTTTGCAGCGGTACCAGGCAATTGCCCTGCAGGAGAGGCTTTCTTTACAGGAGGGATCAATACCGGTACAACCGTGAATGTTACCTGGCTTAAGCCCGGAATTTACTTCTTTAAAGTGACTGCTGTCCGGGAAGGTTGTACGAATAACCTCAAAGTTGGCAAGATGACTGTACTTGAATCCCTGACAACTGCAATACTCGCAGTAAATCCCGGCGAAATCTGTACCGGCGAAACGGCCAACCTGTCGGTTACCTTTACCGGTAATGAACCGTGGAGCTTCAAACTGCAGATTAAGGACCAGAATGGCACTACCGTCCAGGAGTTCACCGGCATCAGTGCTTCCAACAATCCGTTTATGATCCCGGTCGGGCCTACGGTTACCACCGAATACACCGTAATTGAGGTAACCGATTCCCTTGGCGTACAGAAAGATCCGTCAACATCTGTCAGTTTAACTGTGAATCTTCTGCCACGGAGTTCGCGTATTTATTTAAAGATATATTAAACCTCGTATGCTGAAAAGGCTGATGTACATATTGATGATGATCCTGCTCCCGGTTGCTGCTGTAGTGGCCCAGGATGCCTATGTCATCGACAAAGTGTGCAAAGGCTCCATCCGGACTTACCGTATCGACGGCGAACAAAACTCAACCTACACCTGGATACTGAAAGACCCTGGTAGCAATGTAATTGCATTAGCCAAACCTGAAGGAACACCATTTACGGATACCGACTCGGTTGGTAATCCTATTTATGGCAACGAAACTGAGATTACCTGGGATGTTAATCCCGGCATATACACGCTTGCCGCAGAACAGCGCAGCGGCGCACGGTGCCAAACGATCGAACTGGGTTCGATTATAGTCGTTCCTCAAGCTAACGTATTTGCGGGCAACGACTTAACGATATGTTCAGGCAGCCCGGTCACCCTGGCCGAAGCTACTGCATCCGGTTACGCCACACTGAAATGGACGACCAGCGGCGACGGTGTTTTCAGCGACACAACCCAGCTTAATCCAACTTATAGCCCAAGTTTAGCCGACCTGGCTAGAAAAAGCATAATCCTCACCCTGACCGCCACCGGTGAAGGCAACGCAGGAAGTTGTACCGATGCCAGCGACACCTTGAGCATCACTATTAACGAAAAAACCACCCCGGTCTTTTCATCGATCGGACCGCTATGCCAGAACTCAGCAGCACCAACCCTGCCAACCGTTTCAACCAATGGCATCACCGGTACCTGGAGTCCTGATACGATTCGCCCCGCAGTTGTTGGTACAACTATCTACACTTTTACTCCGGATTCCGGTTTGTGCGCAACAACCACTACTCTGACGGTAACAGTCAATCCAGATGTAACTCCAACTTTCACTGAAATTCCTGCGATCTGTTCGGGGGCTGCTGCACCTGTATTGCCATTGACTTCGGATAACGGTATCAATGGTACGTGGACACCGGTTATCGTAAGCAACACTACAACAACAACTTACACCTTCACGCCCGATGCCGGTCAGTGTGCAGATACTACAACTTTAACGGTTACGGTTAATCCGGTAACCACACCAACCTTTGCACCGATCGGACCGCTTTGCCTGAATTCAGGGCCACCGGCATTGCCGGCTATATCTCTCAATGGAATAACCGGATCATGGAGTCCTGATAGCATCAGCACCTATGGAACAACCACCTTTACCTTTACACCCAATGCCGGTCAGTGCGCCTCCATCGATACCCTGAAAGTTGTTATTACCGATAATATCGTACCGGTCATTACCGCACTGGGTCCATACTGTCTGGGCGCTACCCCGGATTCCCTGCCAACTGTTTCCACCAACGGCATCACCGGTACCTGGAGCCCGGCTGCCATCAGCACCGCCGCGATCGGAACAACCACCTACATCTTTACTCCGGATGCCGGTCAGTGCGCCTCCATCGATACCCTGAAAATTTCTGTTACCGATAATATCGTTCCAATCATTACTGCCCTGGGTCCGTATTGCCTGGGCGCTACCCCGGATTCCCTGCCAGCTGTTTCAACCAATGGCATCAGCGGTACCTGGAGCCCGGCTGCCATCAGCACCGTCGCGATCGGAACCACCACCTATACCTTCACGCCCGATGCCGGTCAGTGCAGTTCAATCGATACCCTGATGGTTGTTGTTACTGATAATATCGTTCCAATCATTACCGCCCTGGGTCCGTATTGCGTGGGCGCTACCCCGGATTCATTGCCAACTGTTTCGACCAATGGCATTACCGGTACCTGGGATCCGGCTGCCATCAGCACCGCCACGATCGGAACACCTACTTATACCTTTACACCCAATGCCGGTCAGTGCGCCGCAATCGCTACCCTGGAGGTTCCTGTTACGGATAATATCGTACCGGTCATTACCGCGCTGGGTCCATATTGCGTGGGTGCTACCCCGGATTCTCTGCCAACTGTTTCGACCAATGGCATTACCGGTACCTGGGATCCGGCTGCCATCAGCACCGCCACGATCGAAACACCTACTTATACCTTTACACCCAATGCCGGTCAGTGCGCCGCAATCGCTACCCTGGAGGTTTCTGTTACGGATAATATCGTACCGGTCATTACCGCGCTGGGGCCATATTGCGTGGGTGCTACCCCGGATTCTCTGCCAACTGTTTCGACCAATGGCATTACCGGTACCTGGGATCCGGCTGCCATCAGCACTGCCACGATCGGAACAACTACTTATACATTTACTCCGGATGCGGGTCAGTGCGCCGCAATCGCTACCCTGGAGGTTTCTGTTACCGATAATATCGTACCGGTCATTACCGCCCCGGGTCCGTATTGCGTGGGCGCTACACCGGATTCACTCCCAGCCGTTTCGACCAATGGCATTACCGGTACCTGGGATCCGGCTGCCATCAGCACCGCCGCGATCGGAACAACTACTTATACCTTTACACCCAATGCCGGTCAGTGCGCCGCAATCGCCACCCTGGAGGTTTCTGTTACGGATAATATCGTACCGGTCATTACCGCACTGGGTCCATATTGCGTGGGCGCTACCCCGGATTCTCTGCCAACTGTTTCAACCAATGGCATTACCGGTACCTGGAGTCCGGCTACTATCAGCACTGCCACGATCGGAACACCTACTTATACCTTTACACCCAATGCCGGTCAGTGCGCCTCAATCGCTACCATGGAGGTTTCTGTTACCGATAATATCGTACCGGTCATTACCGCCCTGGGTCCGTATTGCGTGGGTGCTACCCCGGATTCTCTGCCAACTGTTTCAACCAATGGCATCACCGGTACCTGGGATCCGGCTACAATCAGCACCGCCGCGATCGGAACAACTACTTATACATTTACTCCGGATGCCGGTCAGTGCAGTTTAATCGCCACCATGGAGGTTTCTGTTACCGATAATATCGTACCGGTCATTACCGCACTGGGTCCGTATTGCGTGGGCGCTACCCCGGATTCTCTGCCAACTGTTTCAACCAATGGCATTACCGGTACCTGGAGTCCGGCTACTATCAGCACTGCCACGATCGGAACAACTACTTATACCTTTACGCCCAATGCCGGTCAGTGTGCAATTTCCGTAACACAAATTATTACGGTTGATACTCAGACGATCCCAACATTCGATCCAATCGGCCCGCTCTGCCAGAACTCAGCAGCACCCGCATTGCCTGCAACATCAATCAATGGCATCACCGGATCCTGGAGTCCTGCAATAGTTAATACCGCAGATGTTGGAACAACCACTTATACCTTTAATCCCGTGGCCGGTCAGTGTGCGGCAATTACTTCCCTCGAAATTAGCATCAGTTTGGGGGTCCTTCCAACCTTTGCCCCGATCGGCCCATTCTGCCAGAACTCAGCAGCACCCATGCTGCCAGCCGTTTCCGCCAACGGCATCACCGGTACCTGGAGTCCGGCTGCTATTAATACCGCCATAACTGGCCGTGTTAATTATACATTTACCCCGAATGACCCGGCTCAGTGCGGTAGCCAGATTATTATGGCTATTTCCATTACCCCATCCGTTGGACAACCGGTCTTTATTTTAGGTTCTACTTCCACACGCTGCCAAGGTGCCGGAACGTTGACATACACCGCTACAGCCGTCAACTCAACAAATCTGACTTACTCTCTGGATGTTGCCAGTAAAGCAGGTGGAAACACCATCAATTCATCCACAGGTGCAATAATGTACACGGCTATCTGGAGCGGAACATCCGTAATCACCGTCACGGCAAATGGTTGCAATGGTCCGGCTATTGCCATCCATACCGTTAGCACCATTCCGATTCCTAATGCCGTAATATCTTATAACGGCTCCTCATTCTGTACCACAACAGATTCTATCAGGGTAACCTTAACAGGAACCAAGGGAGGTGCCTTTAGCGCAGATCCCTCGGGATTAAGTATTGACCCAAAAAGTGGAACTATATCGCCAAGCTCAAGTGTACCAGACACTTATAAGGTTATCTATCAGGTTATCGCCGCTGGCGGATGCGGAACTGCAACGGCAGTAACTACGGTAACGATTATAACGGCTCCAAAAGTCACTATAGCTTATGCAGGATCGCCATTCTGTACATCCATGTCACCAGTAAATGTAATGTTGACCGATGGTTCACCCGGAGGAATATTTAGTGCCGAACCGGCTGGTCTGTCGATTGATGCCATAACAGGTACAATCACACCAGAAACAAGCCGGGAAGGCAGCTATACAGTCATTTACACGATTAAAGCCGAAGGCGGATGTGGAGAGGTGGTGGCAACCACTATCATTACCATCACCAAATTGCCTGTTGCTGACTTTACATACGTTGGAAATCCATTCTGCAGCAGTGGTTCCGATCCGAACCCAACCTTTATCGATGGAGGTGCGGCAGGTACATTTACCTCCACAGCAGGCCTGGTATTCATCGATATTCATACAGGCCAGGTTGACTTGTCTGAATCGGCAGCCGGAACCTATATCGTAACCAATACATTTGAAGCTGCAAGCGGCTGCGGACCGGTAACGGCTTCCGGCACCATTACGATAGTCAAAGCTCCAACCGCAATCATTTCTTACCCGGGATCTCCGTTCTGTGACAACATTACTGCAGATCAGCCGGTAACATTCACGGGAACAACTGGTGGAACTTATTCCGCAACACCTGCAGGATTAAATATTAATCCTGCAACAGGTGCCATCAAGCCGGATCAAAGCATCCCCGGAACCTATACTGTTACCTACTCTATCAGTGCATCAGAACCTTGCGGCATGGTAACCACCACAACTTCGGTCACCATCACGGCTTTAGCAGCCACCATATCCTATTCGGGATCGGCATTCTGTACTTCGTCAGGCCCGGTAACTGTCATTTTGACAGGATCCCCCGGAGGAGAATTTACGTCGACACCAACAGGATTGACCATTGACAGGACCACTGGCGAAATCACTCCGGCAACAAGTGCAGCTGGCACTTATTGGGTTACTTACACCACCATAGAAAGAGGATGCGGAGTAATTCAGGCAACTGCCCTTGTAACGATAATCCTGTCCCCTGCCGCCACAATCAGTTATTATGGCTCACCTTTCTGCCCCGTCGATCCGCCGGCTAGTCCAATCATATCCGGTACCTCAGGAGGGACCTTTACATCATCGCCAACCGGACTCGCCATTGACGGCACTACCGGTAAGATTGACCCTGGTACCAGCTTGTCCGGAACCTATTTGATCACTTACTCTATCGGTACCACCGGCGGCTGCGGAGATGTAAAGGCAACTGCAGAGGTTACCATTAGTTCATCAACCATTGTTACCACTTCGCCAAAAAATCAGACCGTGGTATACCCGGCAAATGCCGGTTTTGGTGTCAAGGCAACCGGAGCCGGTTTATCCTACCAGTGGCAGGTTAATACCGGAAGCGGGTTCGTTAACATTAGTAATACCGGCGTCTATTCCGGAGCCTTCACCGATTCTTTGAGGTTGGCATCGCCAACAGAATTGATGAGCGGTTACAAGTTCCGCGTAATCGTAATCGGCATCTGCGCCCCGCCGGCGATAAGCGGTGAGGCCATACTGATCGTGACACTGAAAGAATTTGTATTGACAATAACAGCAAAAGGTATCGATAAGATGTATGATGGCAATACAAACGCCACCGTAACCCTGTTTGACAACCGCCAGTCCGGCGATCAATTAACGATCACTTATACCAACGTAATTTTCGATACAAGGAATGTTAGTACCAACAAGCAAGTATATGTTAATGGTATCATAATCAGCGGACCTGATGCTTATAAATACGGGTATAATACCACCACCACAACCATTGCCGATATTATACCTAAACCAATCACGGTAACGGCTGATCCCGGATTGTCGAAGGTTTATGGCGCTACCGATCCGATATTCACCTATACGTATACTGCGGATTTAATCAAGGGTGACAATTTCACTGGTTTGTTGACCCGTGTTCCCGGTGAAAACCCCGGCCTGTATACGATCTTTCAAGGAACACTTACCTTAGGAAATAACTATATTATAACATTCATATCCAATGATTTCAAGATTACCGTCAAAACCGTGATCAACGTGATCGTAACTGCCGGCCAGACCAAGGTTTACGGCGAAACCGATCCCATACTTCTCTATAAATATTATCCTGAGTTAGACCCTGGTGATTCTTTCACCGGTCAGCTATCACGAGCTCAGGGCGAAAACGTTGAAGACTATCCGATCAATCGCGGAACTCTTTCGGTTAGTCCGAAATATGGCATCTACCTGGCACCTTCGACCTTTACTATCACCCCGAAACCAATCACCATAACTGCAGTTGCTGAGAGTAAGGTATACAATGGAACCATTGCTTCTGATGAAGTACCAACCATTTCACCGAATCTGGTCTTCGACGATACAGCTGAATTCATCCAGACTTATGATACCAAAAATGTTGGAACCGGTAAAACAATGAGCCCATCAGGCCGTGCAAACGATGGAAATAACGGTAAGAACTATACCGTTACTTATGTTACAGTTGATTTGGGAATTATTACTCCTAAGCCGATTATCGGCAACATCACGGCCGCCGACAAAGTATATGACGGCACTATTGCGGCCACTATCCTTACACACACTTTAGAGGGGGCAATCCGGGGGGATGATGTAAGTTATGTGGGCGGGACAGCCACCTTTGATACACCAACCGTTGGTAAAGATAAAACCGTAACCGGAATCGGATTCAGCCTCTCGGGCGCAGATGCCGATAATTATACGGTAAACGATACTACCACTACAAAAGCAGATATCAATGTTTTGGTGGTTGGAACTACTCTCGCAGTTAATGCAAGCACTTTCACACATTACAGTGATCAGGTAACGCTGACAGCAACTGTATACGGTGGCGCTCCACTGGCAAATGGTCCACAGGCAGCAGGTTCAGTAACCTTCTCCATCGAAGGATGGGTAATCCGGGATAATGACAACAATGCCAATAGTCAGTTGTTAGTTTCAGGTCAGGATCTGGTTGCCACCATAACAGTATCTGTACTGGAAACAACTGTTACGGGCTCACTGGTTCCGGGAACCAAGGAGGCTACAGCTAACTTTAACAATGAAAACATTAATTATAAGCTCGTTCCCAACCCCGTAAAAGCTTCATTCGACTTCAGCCCGGGCTTTAATATTCTGGTTTATCCGAACCCATCACCGGGCCAGGTCAGTTTCAAAATTTCCGTGGATGTCGGTGCAATAGTGATCCTGGAACTCTATGCATCTGATGGTCAGTTGGTTGCACGGGTATTCGAAGGATTTATTCCGACCGGCGAATCGAAAACCATTCCTTACCACGGCTATTTAGCACAGGGGCTATATCGGTACAGGGCAAGGATCGGGATGGAGGTTAAGATGGGTAACGTCATCATTATCGGGGTGTATTAACGAATAACGTGAGGAGGTTAAGGGAGTGAGGGTATTACGGACGTTAAGAA
>Ga0208566_1001195_pt1 | contig 15456 bp, 13 predicted proteins | sample PL_2010_150m_FD_184159 | JGI IMG/M metagenome (GOLD analysis project Ga0208566, IMG submission 184159) | Freshwater microbial communities from Powell Lake, British Columbia, Canada to study Microbial Dark Matter (Phase II) - PL_2010_150m... | ecosystem: Environmental > Aquatic > Freshwater >...
GGATGTGCAGGAATCGAAAGGCAACCCGCACAAGATATTGGTCGCTTTTTCCCTCATCTATACCCTGCCGATGGCGACCGGCCTGCCGCTCAACTGGCGCACGCTGAACCCGGTGGCAATGTTCGCGCTCGATGAGTTTCTGCTGTGGGTCAATGCCGAGACTTCCTACAAGACGGCCAGGGAGTTTCTCGACGCCGTGAAAGCGGCGCCTCCCGAAACCTTCAAGATGGGCGGCACCGGCTCCAAGCGCGAGGATCACCTGATCTCGTTCGCGCTCGGCAAGGTGTACGGGGCGAAATTCATCTACATTCCCTACAAGAGCGGCGGTGAAGCTGCCACGCAGCTTGTCGGCAAGCACACCGACTCCAACGTCAACAATCCCAGCGAAAACATCGCCCAGTGGCGCGCTGGACAAGTGCGCGCGCTGTGCGTGTTTTCGGCAGAGCGCATGGCCTTCAAGGCCAAGGTGACCAAGGACCAGGCGTGGTCGGACATTCCGACGTGCAAGGAAGCGGGTGTCGATGTGCAATACCAGATGCTACGCGCCTGGTTCCTTCCGCCCGGCACCACGGCCGAGCAGTCAGCTTATTATGTCGACGTGATGAAGAAAGTCGCGGCCACGCCCGAGTGGAAAGAATACATCGAGCGCAACGCGCTCAAGCAGACTTTCCTGACCGGCCAGGATTTTGTGAAGTTCCTGGAGAAAGACGACGCCTATCATCTTATGCTGATGAAGGAAGCGGGTTTCGCCAAATAGACAGGCCCCGGCACGGCGACCTCCCGCAATTCAGGCGGGCTCGCCGTGCCGGGGGTTCGACGACCGGAGTTGAGCCATGGAACAAGACCTGAAGGGCGAGAACGCCCACCACGGCGGCGTGTCGGAACGCACGGTCGGTGCGATTTCGGTCATTGCCATTTTCCTCATCGGCGTGGTGATGATGGCCGATAACTACAAGCTCGGGGCGGGCTGGGCCAAGGACGGTCCGGAGTCGGGATACTTTCCGTTCCGCATCGGCGCCATCATCTGCATTGCCAGCGTCATCGTTCTGCTGCAGACGCTCTTCGGCAAAACCCGCAGCACCAAGACCTTCGTGACATGGCAGCGGCTCAAGCTGGTGCTGCTGGTGCTGGTTCCGACTATTATCTATGTGCTGGTCATCCAGTTGGCCGGCATCTATGTCGCGTCCACCCTGTTTGTCGCCGCGTTCATGCGCGTGATGGACAAATCCCACTGGCTGAAAACCCTGGTGATCAGCATCGGCGTAAACGTGACGCTGTTCTGGATGTTTGAAGTGCAGTTCATGGTGCCGCTGCCCAAAGGGCCGCTCGAAGCGCTGTTCGGCTACTAGGAGAATGGCAAGTGGATGACCTCGGCTCCCTGTTCCACGGGTTTGCGATCGCGCTCACCTGGTACAACATCGGCATGATGGCAATCGGCATCGTGCTGGGGATCATCATCGGTGTGCTTCCCGGCCTGGGGGGGCCCAACGGCGTCGCCATCCTGTTGCCGCTCACCTTCACCATGCAGCCCACCTCGGCCATCATCATGCTGTCCTGCATCTATTGGGGAACGCTGTTCGCCGGTGCCATTACTTCGATCTTGTTCAACATCCCCGGCGAGACGCATTCGGTCGCCACGACTTTCGACGGCTACCCCTTGGCCCAGCAAGGGCGCGCCGGCGAGGCGCTCACCTCGGCATTCACCGGGTCGTTCATCGGCGCCCTGGTGGCCGTGCTGCTGATCACATTTCTGGCGCCGCTGGTGGCGAAATTCGCGTTGAAATTCGGCCCGCCGGAATTTTTCGCCGTCTATCTGCTGACCTTCTGCAGCTTCGTCGGCACCGGCAAGGACCCGTTCAAGTCCATCATCGCCATGATGCTGGGCTTTGGCCTGGCCGCGATCGGGATGGATACCGTAAGCGGCGAGCTGCGCATGACCTTCGGCTGGTCGGAATTGCTGCGGGGTGTCGATTTCCTGATCGTGGTGATAGGTCTCTTCGGCGTCGGCGAAATCCTCATCAGCATGGAGGAGGGCCTCGCGTTCGAGGGCAAGAGCGGCAAGATCAACCCTAAAGTCGTGCTGGAAACCTGGAAAAAATTGCCCAAGTACTGGCTGACGCTCATCCGTAGTTCGATCATCGGTTGCTGGATGGGAATCACGCCCGGTGGCGCCACCGCAGCTTCTTTCATGGGCTACGGCATCGCCAAGCGCTTTTCCCCGCACGGCGACAAGTTCGGCACTGGACAGCTGGAAGGCGTGATCGCCCCGGAAACCGCCGCACACGCTTCCGGCGTCAGCGCGCTGCTGCCGATGCTGGCGCTGGGCATTCCCGGCTCCGCCACCGCCGCGGTGCTGCTGGGCGGACTGATGATCTGGGGCCTGCAGCCGGGGCCGCTGCTTTTCGTCGAGCAGAAGGATTTCGTGTGGGGCCTGATCGCCAGCATGTACCTGTCCAACGTCGCCGGGCTGATCATCGTGCTGACGACAGTGCCGCTGTTTGCGGCCATCCTGCGCATCCCGTTTTCCATCATCGCCCCCGTCATCATCGTGGTGTGTGCGATCGGCGCCTACAGCGTGCACAGCGCCATGCTCGACATCTGGTTCATGGTGGTGTTCGGAGTGATCGGATACGTGCTGAAGAAACTGGACTATCCGCTGGCGCCCCTGGTGCTGTCGCTGGTGCTGGGTGACCGCGCGGAAAATGCGTTCCGCCAGACCATGCTCGGCTCCAAGGGAAGTATGGCGGTTTTCTGGTCCAATACGCTCGTCGGAACCATCACGACCCTGGCGCTGATCATGCTGTTCTGGCCGGTGATCTCTCTGGGGTGGCGCAAACTACGCCAGTGGCTGGCGGGTGGCACATAACCGCAACGCCGGATCGAGCAGAGGAGGAGAAGAATGAAACTGCTGTGGATTGCCGCTATCGCGTGCTGCGCCATCGCATCCGGCGCAAACGCGCAACCTGCGGCCAAAGATGCGGGCTATCCGACGAAACCCATCCGGTTCGTGGTGCCGTTCGCGCCGGGCGGCGGCACCGACATCATCGCCCGTATCGTTGCCCAGCAGCTCAACGAGATGCTGGGCCAGCCGGTGGTCGTCGACAATCGCGGCGGCGCGGGCAGCACGCTCGGCACTGACATCGTGACCAAGGCGCCGGCCGACGGTTACACCATGCTCCTCGGCAACATCAGCCTTGCGTTCAACGCCTGGCTCTTCAAGAAACTGCTGTACAACGCGATCGAGGATCTGGCGCCGGTGACGTTGGTGGCGGTACAGCCCAACATCGTGGTAATCCATCCATCGGTGCCCGCCAAATCCATCAAGGAGTTCGCCGACTACGCCCGCGCGCAGTCGGGCAGGCTCTCGTTCGCCTCCGCCGGCGCCGGTTCCGGCACGCACCTGGCGGGTGAGATGCTGAAGGACCGCCTCAAGATCGACCTGCTGCATGTACCTTACAAGGGCACCGGCCCCGCGCTCACCGACTTGATCGGTGGCCAGGTGCAGATGATGGTTTCGACCTTCGCTTCGGCGCTGCCGCACGTAAAGAGCGGCCGCTTGCGCGCACTGGGCGTCACCAGCGCCAAGCGCTCGCCAGCGGCGCCAGATGTACCGACGCTGGTCGAATCCGGCGTGCCCGATTACGATTACAGCACATGGTACGCTCTATTCGTGCCGACCGGCACGCCGCGCGCGGTGATCGACAAGCTCAATCAGGCCGCGCACAAAGTGCTGGCGTCGGACGATATGAAACATAAGTTCGATGCGCAGGGCCTGGAGCCGCTGTCCAGCACGCCCGCCGAGCTCGCCGCGTACCTGCGATCGGAAACGGAAAAATGGGGCAAAGTGGTGCGGGCGGCCGGCGTTCCGCAACTGTGAGGCGTGCTCCGCTTGACGCAACCGCCCTAACGCGAGGAGGAAGCATGAAAACAAAACTGCACCTGACTGCGGCATTGTGTTTGCTGTGCGTCGTCTCGGGTAATGCCCTCGGCCAAGCCTACCCGGCGAAACCGATCCGCATGATCATCGGCTTCCCGCCCGGAGGCGGAACCGACATCGTCGGCCGCATCGTCGCCCAGAAGCTCGCTGAAAGCCTCGGCCAGCAGGTCATTGCCGATAACCGCGGAGGCGCGAGCGGCCAGCTCGCCGCGGAACTCGTCGCCAAGGCGGCACCTGACGGCTATACGATCATGATGGCGCACATCGCGGCCATTTCGATCCTGCCGTCGCTGGCGGCCAAGCTGCCGTACGACTCGCAGAAGGATTTTGTCCCGATCACGCTGGCCGCGATCGGCCCCAATCTGCTGGTGGTGCATCCCTCCGTCCCGGTCAAGACCGTGAAGGACCTCATCGCGCTGGCGAAATCCAGGCCTGGTGAGCTGCAGTATGCTTCGCCCGGCGCCGGCACGGTGCAGCACCTCGCCGGTGAACTCTTCAAGCTCCAGGCCAAAGTCGACATGCTGCATGTGCCGTACAAAGGCAGCGGGCAGTCGATCATCGACCTGGTCGCCGGTCACGTCCACATGGATTTCGATTCGGTGCCGCCGGTGATCAATCACGTGCGCAATGGCAAACTGCGCGCGATCGCCGTAACTTCCGCCAAGCGGTTTTCGCTGCTGCCCGAAATCCCGACCATTAATGAGTCGGGAGTGGAAGGATTCGACATGAGCACATGGTGGGGTTTGGTTGCGCCGGCCGCGGTCGGCAAGGACATCGTCAACAGGCTCCACGGCGAGACCGTCAAATTGCTGCGGCAAGTCGACGTGAAGGAGAAGATCGCGTTCGTCGGCGCCGAACCGGTCGGCAATACGCCCGAAGAGTTCGCTGCGTTCATCCGCGCCGAAACCGAGAAGTACGCGCACATCGTCAAGGCCGCCAGCATCAAGGTCGATTGACGGCTTGCGCCAAACATGCGATCGCTCACTGCTCTGCTGATGCTGTTCGCCAGCGCGGCGTGCCTCGCGCAGGCCGATTACGCGCGCGAGAGGCGCTGGGCCGACGAGATCACGCCGGGGCTGGTGGCCGGTGACGCGGTCTATCTGGCGCAGAAATCGGGGCACAAATTTCTCGCGATTTACATCAAAGCCGCGCAGCCACGCGCCGCGGTGATCACGGTTCACGGCATGGGTGTGCATCCCGACTGGGCGCTGATCGGCGCGCTGCGCAGCGGACTTGCCGACCAGGGCTACGCCACACTGTCGGTGCAAATGCCGGTGCTCGCGGCCGACGCTAAAGCCGACGCATACCCGCCGCTGTTTCCCGAAGCCGCCGAGCGACTGCACGCGGCGATCGCATTCCTCAAAGCCCAAGGTCACCGCAACATCGCCATCGCCTCTCACAGCCTGGGTTCGCGCATGAGCAATTTCTTTCTGGTCGGCACGCCCGACTACAGTGTCGCCGCGTGGATTTCGATCGGCATCTTTCCCGGCGGGTTCGCAGAGCCGGGCAAACTGCGGCTGCCGGTGCTCGACATTTACGGCGAGCGCGACTTCCCGCAGGTGTTGCAGCAAGCTGAAGCGCGCGCCAACGTGTTGAGGACTCTCAGGGGCTCGGCGCAGATCGAGGTTGCTGGCGCCGATCATTACTTCACCGGCCGTGAGGGTGAGCTGACGCGGCAGGTAAAGCTGTTCCTCGATCTCAGGTTGAAGTAGGCCGGGTCCCCGCCGCCGCACGATCAAGCCGGTCATTGACCGCGGCCCATTCGGGTTGCAGCGGCAGCTTTTCCACCAGTATTGCATCACACCCCGCCGCGTCGAGCGCGCGCAGATTGGCGTAGAAGTCGTGCGCATACGCCGGCGCGTCGGGCGGCGCAGCGATCCAGGTCAGCCCCGAGAGCAGCGGCTGCAGCGCGCAGCGCGCAAGCACCGCGACGCGCTTGCCCTGGCGCGTGAGGCTCGCCGCGAGCTCCAGCAACAGGTCTCCCTCCATCACTATCAACAGGGCTTGCGGCGCGTAATGCGCGGCCAGCGTTCCCGGCGCGCGCGGCGACCCGGTATCCGGTGCAGCGAGCGGCACGCCAGCCGCCTGTTCGATTTCGCGCGCCGAGATATGGCCGGGCCGCAGCAGCACCGGCTGCCCGCCGGTCACCGCGACGATCGTCGATTCGATGCCGATCTCGCTCGGGCCGCCTTCGAGCACGAAATCGACGCCATCGCCGAACTCCTGCTTCACGTGTTGTGAAGTCGTCGCGCTGACGCGCCCGAAGCGGTTGGCGGACGGCGCCGCAACGCCGCCGCCGAATTTCGTCAACAGCGCATGCGCGACCGGGTGCGAGGGGATGCGCAGGCCGACCGTGTCCTGGCCACCGGTCACTGCGTCGCTCACCCCCAGCGCGCGGCGCAGGATCAGCGTCAACGGCCCCGGCCAAAACCTTGCCGCAAGCTTCGCAGCCGCAGGCGGCACGTCGCGCGCCCACTGCGCGAGTTGCGACACGTCGGCGAGATGCACGATTACCGGGTGACCGGCAGGCCGGCCCTTGGTTGCGTAGAGTTTCGTGAGCGCCCCGGGATTGCGCGCATCGGCGCCCAGCCCGTATACGGTCTCGGTCGGAAACGCGACCAGCCCGCCCCGCCTGAGGATCGCGACGGCCTTGTCGATGTCCGGATCAGCAACCATGGAGGAAACTGTCGATGAACGCCGGTTTTCGGCGTTCATGTTGTGTCAGGCGCCGGTCAGCAGGCGCAGCGCTTCGCGATACTTCTCGCTGGTCCTGGCGAGCACGTCCGGCGGCAGCCTGGGCGCGGGATGCTTTTTGTTCCATGGCTGGGTCTCCAGCCAGTCGCGCACGAACTGCTTGTCGAACGACGGCGGGCTGATGCCGGTTCGATACTGGTCGGCCGGCCAGAAACGCGAAGAGTCGGGCGTGATGATTTCATCGATCAGGTACAGCTTGCCGCCGGCATCGACGCCGAACTCGAACTTGGTATCGGCAATGATGATGCCTTTGGTTAGCGCATACGCGGCCGCTTCGGTGTAGAGCTGGATCGACACCGCGCGGACTTTCGCGACAAGCCCGGCACCGACGATTTTTTCCGCTTCGGCGTAGGAAATGTTCTCGTCGTGTTCGCCCGCCGGCGCTTTGGTCGCCGGCGTGAAAATCACTTCCGGCAGTTTTTCCGCTTCCTTCATCCCGGCGGGCAGCTTGATCCCGCAGACCATTCCCGTTTTCTGGTAATCCTTCCATCCCGAGCCGATGATGTAACCGCGCACCACCGCTTCGATCATCAGCGGTTTGAATTTGCGCACCACCATGGCGCGACCCGCCACCTGGTCACGCTCGTTCGGCGCGACCACCGACTCCGGCGCGATTCCCGTCAGGTGGTGCGGAATCACGTGCGCGAGCTTCGCGAACCAGAAGTTGGAAAGCGCGGTCAGCACGATGCCCTTGCCCGGAATCGGGTCCGGCAGTATCACGTCAAACGCAGACAGGCGGTCGGTCTGGATCACCAGCAGCTTGTCGTCGCCGACGGCGTAAATGTCGCGCACCTTGCCGCGGTGCAGAAACTCGAGGCTGCTCAGGTTTGATTCGAACAAAGTCGGAAGGGTCATGGCTCTCGTAGGATCAAGGTCGATTAAACCGGCGGCTCAAGCCGCCGCTGTATTGCATGCATCAGGACAATTCGGGCAGCTTGGCAGCGAGTACCGCCGCCGCCTGCCTGGCGCGGAACGCGTGCAGTTTTTTCGCAAGGACCGCGTCGTGCAACGCCAGCAGCGCCACCGCGAACAACCCGGCGTTTCCGGCGCCGGCCTCGCCGATCGCGAACGTGGCGACCGGGATGCCTTTCGGCATCTGCACGGTCGACAGCAGAGAATCAAGTCCCTGCAGATGCCGCGACGGCATCGGCACCCCGAGCACCGGCAACGTCGTTTTAGCCGCCACCACGCCGGCAAGATGCGCGGCGCCGCCCGCGCCCGCGATGAAGCATTGCACGCCGCCTTTGGCCAGGGTTTCGACCCATGCGCTCAGCGCGTCCGGCGTGCGGTGCGCCGACAGCGCCCGCGCCTCGAACGCCACGCCGAAATCCTTGAGCGGCCGGGCGGCATGCTGCATGACCTCCCAGTCACTCGTGCTGCCCATTACGATCCCGACCAGCGGTTTTTTCATCGCCTGCTCCCGGCCACGTTGGAGATTCGTTATTTTAGCGTATCTCGCGCCGCTTTCGACCGTCGATGCGATGCACGCCAAGGCAAAAGCGCGCCGCGGCGCGTTGTGCAGCCCCTGCGCCGCTGCTAAAATTGCAGCGTCCGACAACCGCGGCGATGGTGAGCGTGCCAGCCCCAATGCGCTGCCACATCACGGGGCGGAGCATCCACAGCAACGGCGGGCACTGGTGCCGTGACCAGCGCGCCTGCTGCTGATACGGAAAATCCCGAGGAGATATTGGAAAAGTGCGTGCCGTCCCGCGCGTTGTTTTCGTCATCATATTGGCGCTCTTTGCCGTCATTGCCGGGGCGCAGTCCTATCCGTCGAAGCCGGTGCGCGTGATCGTGCCGTTTCCGCCCGGCGCGGGCGCCGATATCACGGCGCGCATTTTTACACCCAGGCTGGCTGAAGCGCTGGGGCAGCAATTTATCGTCGACAACCGTTCCGGCGCGGCGGGTCAGATTGGCGCGGAGATTGCGGCGCATACTTCACCCGACGGATACACGTTATTGTTCACGCCGGCGTCGATCGTGATCAGCCGGACTCTTTATCCGAAACTCAGTTACGACATCGAGAAAGACTTCGACCCGATCGCGATGGTGGCGTCCGCGCCGTTCGTGCTGGTCGTGCACCCGTCGCTGCCGGTTCACAACGTCAAGGAACTCATCGCGCTTGCAAAAGCAAAACCCGGTGCGTTGTTCTATGCCTCGACCGGCAATGGCGGTACTCCGCACCTCGCAACCGAGATTTTCAGGACGCAGGCCAAGATCAGCGTCGTGCATGTACCTTACAAGGGCACGCCGCCGGCGGTGACCGACCTGCTCGGCGGACAAGTGCAGTTCATGTTCGCCAACACCCTGTCGGTGCTGCCGCACGTGCAAAGCGGCCGGCTGCGCGCGCTCGCCATCGGCAGCGCCAAGCGCAGCGCAGCGGCACCCCAGATCCCGACCGTCGCCGAATCGGGCATGCCGGGGTTCGAGGCGATCACCTGGTTCGGCCTGCTCGCGCCAGCCGGCACGCCGAAGGAAATCATCGTCCGGCTCAACGATGAAGTGAGAAAAATCGGGCAGATGGCGAGCGTCCGCGGGCTGCTGATTTCGCAGGGCGCGGACCCGCTCAGCACCACGCCGGAGGAGTTCCGCGCCTATCTCAAGGTGGAAATCGTCAAATGGGCGAAAGCCGTGGCAGCGACCGGCGTGAAGATCGAATAATGCCGTCATGACTGCTGTTACCCGTACGCTTGCTCGCTATCTCGTCGAGTCCCGCTACGCGGACATCCCGGCGGCAGTCAGGCACGAAGCCGCGCGCGCGTTGCTCAACTGGGCCGGCTGCGCGATCGGCGGCTCGCGTCACGCAACGGTGGAACGCGCGCTGGCGGCGCTGGCTGAATTCGCCGGCCCGCCGCAAGCCGGTCTCCTCGGCCGCGGCGAGCGTCTCGATATCCTGCACGCGGCGCTGCTCAACGGCATCAGCTCGCACGTGCTCGATTACGACGACACTCACGCGCGCGCGGTCCACCCCAGCGCTCCGGTGCTGCCGGCGCTGCTGGCCCTGGCTGAATGGCGCAAGACGAGCGGCGCGGAACTCGTCCACGCGTTCGTGCTCGGCGTCGAAGCGGAGTGCCGCATCGGGCTGTCGGTGTTTCCCGAGCATTACGACGTGGGCTGGCATATCACCGGCACCGCCGGCGTGTTCGGCGCCGCCGCCGCCGCTGGCAAGCTGCTCGGATTGAACGAGCAGCAGATGACATGGGCGCTTGGCATCGCGGCAACACAGTCCGCGGGTCTGCGCGAAATGTTCGGTTCTATGTGCAAGAGCTTTCATCCCGGGCGCGCCGCGCAGAACGGCCTCACCGCGGCGTTGCTCGCGGCGAGGAACTTCACCAGTTCGGAGCGCGCGATCGAGGCGCCGCGCGGTTTCGCGCATGTGCTGTCGACCAGGTTCGATCCCGCGGTCATCACCGACGGGCTGGGCGCACATTTCGAGCTCTCATCCAACATGTACAAGCCCTACGCGTGCGGGCTGGTGGTGCACGCGGCGATCGACGGCTGCATCCAGTTGCGCAATGCGCATGCTATCGATCCCGTGACGATCGAACGCATCGAACTCAGGGTGTGCCCGATCGTGCTCGAGCTTACGGCGAAAACCACGCCGCACACCGGCCTCGAAGGCAAATTCAGCGTGTATCATGCAGCGGCAGCGGCCGTGATATTCGGCGCAGCCGGCGAGCCGCAGTTCAGCGATGGCTGTGTGCTCGACCCGCGCGTCGTCGCCCTGCGCGACCGCGTCACCGCCGTGCCAGACGCCAAACTGCGGAAACTCGAGGCCCACGTTTGCATCAGTCTCAAAGACGGCAGCACGTATTCGCACCACGTCGAACACGCGCTGGGCTCGCTGCAACGGCCGATGAGCGATGCGGACCTCGAGGTGAAATTCCGCGGACTCACCGAAGGGATGCTCGGCGTGAAGCAAAACGACGAGCTGATCCGGCTGTGCTGGTCGGTCGCCGAATTGCCTGACGCTGGCACAATCGCGCGCGCGGCCCAAGCCGGGAAGCGTGATTAACAATCAGGAATTCGTAACAATTAGACTTCGGCCAACAACTCATGGGGACTTCCAAACAATTCAATTCCCGTCATTCCGGCGCAAGCCGGAATCCAGGAAAAACAGGCAACTGGATGCCGGATCAAGTCCGGCATGACGAGTTCTTGGAAGTGCCCTCATCACCAACCACCAATCACTGATATTGACGCCATGACAAAGAAAATAACACCTGCGATCTCGCCCGTCATGCAGCAGCTGAGCGCGTATATCGCCTCCGCGCTGCGCAAACCGTTGCCCCCGGCGGTCACCGAGAAAACCAAGCACCACCTGCTCGACACGCTTGCGGCAATGGTTTCAGGATCGCGCCTGCTTCCCGGCAGAACCGCGATCTCCTACGTGAAAACGCTCGGCGGGTCGAAGGAAGCCTGCGTGATCGGCGCCCGCTGCGTCACCACCGCGATCAACGCCGCGCTCGCCAACGGTATGCTCGCGCACGCCGACGAAACCGACGATTCGCACGCGGCGTCGCTCACGCACCCCGGCTGCGGCATCGTTCCGGCCGCGCTCGCGATGGCCGAGCGCGAACAGCGCAACGGCACCGCGCTGCTGCGCGCGGTCGCGCTCGGCTATGACGTCGGCTGCCGGCTCACGCTTTCGCTCAACGCCTACGAATTCCGCGAGGACGGCCATTCGACTCACAGCTTCGGCCCGATGTTCGGCGCCGCCGCCGCGGCCGGCGCGCTTGCCGGTCTGAACGCCGCACGCACGCGCCATTTGCTCTCCTACACCGCGCAGCAGGCGTCGGGCGTCTCGTGCTGGATGCGCGACGAGGAGCACATCGAAAAGGCGTTCGATTTCGGCGGCATGCCCGCGAGGAACGGCGTGACGGCCGCGACCATGGTCGCGCACGGCTTCACCGGGGTCGACGACGCGCTCTCCGGCGAGCGCAATTTTTTCGTCGCCTACGGCCGCGCGCCGAACCCCGCCGAACTCACGCGCGAACTCGGCTCGACCTACGAGATCATGAACACCAACATCAAGCGCTGGTCGGTCGGCTCGCCGATCCAGGCGCCGCTCGATGCGCTGCTCGGCCTGATCCGCGAGCACCGCTTCAAGGCCGGTGACGTCGAGAAGCTCGTGGTGCGCGTCGCGCACCAGGGCGCGAACACGGTCAACAACCGCAACATGCCCGACATCTGCATGCAGCACATGTGCGCGGTGATGCTGCTCGACGGAACCGCCACGTTCAAGTCGTCGCACGACGTGAGGCGCATGCAGAACCGCAAGGTACTCGCGCTGCGAAGCCGCATCGAGCTCTACGGCGACGACGCGCTGACCCAGGCCATGCCGAGCCGGCAAGGCATCGTCGAAATCAAGCTGCGCGACGGGCGCGAGCTGCGCCTGCATGTCAAAGCGGTGCGCGGCACCAGCGACAATCCGATGACGCGCGCGGAAGTCGACACCAAGAGCTATGATCTGATGGCGCCCATCCTCGGCAAGGCGCGCGCGCGCAAGCTGTGCGATGCGGTGTGGAACATCGAAAAACTCGGTGACGCGCGCAAGCTCAGGCCGCTGCTGCAAGCCTGAGGTATGAAGGACCCTATGCACTCCTTCATGAGATATTGTCGGCGATCAGCGGCGATCATCTGCGGTTTCATGTTCGCCTTTGCCGTAAACGCGCAGGCGCAGCCCTACCCGAACAAGCCGATCCGGATGATCGTGATTTCGGCGCCCGCAGGCAGCACGGATCTGCTGGCGCGCTCGGTCGGCCGTGCGCTCAGCGAGAGCATGGGCCAAAGCATCGTGCTCGACAACAAGCCCGGTGGCGGCGGCATCATCGCCTCCGAAACGCTGGTCCACGCGCCGCCCGACGGTTACACGATACTGATGTCCAATACCAGCCACTCGGTGCTGCCGAGCCTGCACGCGAAGCTGCCTTACGATCCGATCAAGGACTTCGCGCCGGTGAGCCTGGTCGCGCTCACGCACAGCCTGCTGCTCGTGAACCCGACGGTGCCGGTCAAGAACGTCAAAGAACTGATCGATCTCGCCAAGGCGCAGCCCGGCAAGCTCAATTACGCCTCCGGGACCACCGGGGCGTCCGCCCATTTCGGCGCGGAACTGCTGAAACTGATGGCGGGCGTCAACATCGTGCAAGTGCCGTACAAAGGCACGGCGGCCTCCCTCACCGCGCTTTTGTCAGGCGAAGTGCAGATGAGCTTCGTCACCATGCCGTCGGCGCTGCCGCACATCAGCGCCGGACGGCTGCGCGTGCTCGCGATCGGAAGCCCCAAGCGCTCACCGGCGTTGCCCGACGTACCGACGGTCGCCGAATCCGGATTGCCCGGCTTCGACGTCGGCGCGTGGAACGGCATCCTGGCGCCGGCGCGCACGCCGCAGGCTCTCATCATGCGGCTCAACGCCGAAATCGTGAAAATGGCGAAGAACCCCGAATACAAAGAGCACGCCTCGAACCAGGGCGCTGAACTCATCGGGGACACGCCGCAGGAATTCGCCGCCTACATCAAGGCGCAGATCGCGCGCTTTTCCAAGGTGGTAAAAGCAACCGGCATGCGCCCCGACTGAGCGCGGCCGCAATTTCAACCGACTGAAAGCACAGACTATGGATTTCGAGCTGAGCGAAGAACAGAAAATGTTCCGCGATTCGGTGCGCGGCTTTGCTGAAACGCATCTTGCCGCCGGAGCGCTTGCGCGCGCGCACCGTGAAGAACATCCGTGGGATGTCGCGAAGCTGATGGCCGGGCAGGGTCTGATGGGCATCACCATGAAAGAAGAAGACGGCGGCCAGGGCGGCTCGCTGATGGACGCGGTGATCGCGATCGAAACTGTAGCCCAAGTCTGCCCGCGCAGCGCTGACGTGATCCAGGCGGGGAATTTCGGCCCGGTGCGCGTGCTCGCCGAATACGGTACCCGGAGCCAAAAAGACCGTTACCTGAGCAAGATCCTGCGCGGCGAGGCGGTGATCTGCGTGGGAATGACGGAGCCCGAAGCGGGGAGCGCGGTCACCGATCTCACCACCCGCGCGACGCCCGACGGCGACGGTTACCGCATCAGCGGCGTCAAAGTGTTTCAGACCCACGCGTCTTACGCCGACGTAATGCTGGCTTACGTGCGTTTCGGTCCCGGCGTCGGCGGCATCGGTTCGGTGCTCATCGAGCGCGGCGCCGAGGGCGTGAAGCAGGGCAAGCCGTCGAAGTTCATGAACGGCGAGGAATGGGTCACGACCTATTTCGAGAACGCCTACGTGCCGCCCGAGAATGTCGTGCTGAAGGAAGGCGGCTTCAAGAAGCAGATCGCAGGTTTCAACGTCGAGCGCATCGGCAACACCGCGCGTTCGCTCGCATTCGGCCGTTACGCTTATGAACTGGCGCGCCAGTGGGCGCTGCAGCGCAAGCAGTTCGGACGCGTGCTCGCGGAGTTCCAAGGCCTGCAGTGGAAATTTGCCGACATGAAAATCAAGCTCGATGCGGGGCAACTTCTGCTCTACCGCGCCGCGCTCAACGCCGACCTCGGTTTTCCCTCGGCGGAGGAGACTGCAATCGCCAAGGCATTCTGCAACCAGGCCGGATTCGATATCTGCTCCGAGGCGATGCAGGTGATGGGCGGCATGGGCTACACCGAGGAGACGCTCGTCGAGTACTGCTTCCGCAAATGCCGCGGCTGGATGATCGCCGGCGGCTCGATCGAAATTCTGAAGAACCGCATCGCGGAGAGCGTGTTCGAGCGCACGTTCCCGCAACGCCCGCCCAAAAGCGGTGAAAAGTGAACACACAACTTGCACAAGCCCTTTTTGCGCCTCGCAGCGTCGCGCTGATCGGGGCCTCCGGCGACGCGAAAAAGAACACGTCGCGCCCACAGCGCTTCCTGCGCAAGCACGGCTATACCGGCCGGGTCATCCCGGTCAATCCCGGCCGCGACGAAATCTTCGGCGAGAAGACCTATCCCGATCTTGAATCGGTGCCGGGGGAAATCGATCACGCGTTCATCATGGTGCCGACCGACGCGGTTGCCGCCGCAATCGAGCAGTGCGTCGCAAAAAAGGTCACGATCGCCACGATCTACAGCGACGGCTTCGCCGAGACCGGCGAGGCGGGCCGGCGCAAACAGGAGCAGGCGCTCGCGATTGCGCGCGCCGGCGGCGTGCGCGTGCTCGGTCCGAACTGCATCGGCGTCCTGAGCATCCAGCCATCGCTCGCGCTGTCGGTCAACGCGGTGCTGGAAATGGACTGCATCAAGCCCGGCCCGTTCGCGATCGTGTCGCAATCGGGCAGCATGCTCGGCGGCCTCCTGTCGCGCGGGCTCGGTCGCGGCGCCGGCTTCTCCAAGCTGATCTCGGTCGGCAACGAAGCCGACATCGGCGTGGGCGAACTTACCGACATGCTGGTCGACGATGGTCACACCGGCGCGATCCTGCTGTTTCTCGAAACGCTGCGCGACGCCGACCGTCTTGCGCATGCTGCGAGGCGCGCTTACGCGGCCAACAAGCCCGTGGTCGTTTACAAACTCGGCCGCTCCGACCTCGGACAGGATCTGGCCGCCTCACATACCGGCGCGATGGCCGGCGCTGACGAGGTCGCGGACGCATTTTTCCGCGCGCACGGCATGCTGCGCGTGGACAACCTGGAGACGCTGTTCGAATTGCCGACCCTGATCTCCGGCCAGAAACCCTCGATGCGCCACCGTGTCTCGGTGATGACCACGACCGGCGGGGGTGCTGCGACCGTCGTCGACCGACTCGGCACGCTTGGGC
>Ga0208566_1001198_pt1 | contig 15441 bp, 10 predicted proteins | sample PL_2010_150m_FD_184159 | JGI IMG/M metagenome (GOLD analysis project Ga0208566, IMG submission 184159) | Freshwater microbial communities from Powell Lake, British Columbia, Canada to study Microbial Dark Matter (Phase II) - PL_2010_150m... | ecosystem: Environmental > Aquatic > Freshwater >...
GGTAGGTACTACAAGGGATGCACTATTTGCAAAGTATTGAATGGAAATAGTTTTTACATCGGGTGAGATCGAAGCGCCGGTAAAAGAATAACTCATCCTGCAGGAGTTCTGAGCCAGCAGAAGAAAGAAAAACAGGCACCAGGTTATCCGGTTCACTATTTTCCTGATGGGTTTGTCCGATAAGCTATTCAAGGTATATTCTTAGGATGATTATCGTTATAAAATAATTGGAAATAGGGTTTTACTCAATGTCGTATTCCTTGATTTTCCGGTATAGTGTCCGTTCAGAGATGCCCAGTTCCCGGGCTGCATCTTTCCTTTTTCCTTCGTGTTTCTGAAGGGCTCTCCGGATAAAGTCAATTTCTTTTTTTACAAGCGAGAGCGATTCTTCTATTTCTTCCGGTTCCTGGATGGGTTCGTCCATGGATTTATCCGGTGCATGCACAATGATAGGTTCTTGTTGTTCATTGACATCCTGGAAATCCTTATAGAGGCGCTTGATGATGTGCGAATTTTCCCCCAGCGATGCAGTAGCCGATTCGTTTTTCATCAGGTTCATGACCAGCATTTTCAGATCATTTACATCCTTGCGCATATCAAACAGGACCTTATACAGCAATTCCCGTTCAGAGAAATGCCCTGAATCATCCCCCTTGTAAAGCATCGGCAGGTCATTATTTTGAGGAAGGGGAATATATTTAGCAAGGGTCTCGGCAGAAATGTTCCGGGTATTCTCAATGATGGAGATCTGTTCTGTGATATTTTTCAACTGCCGGATATTACCGGGCCAGCGATAGTTGGTGAGCAAACGCTGTCCTTCTTCATCCAGAAGGATGGCCGGCATCCGGTATTTCTCCGCTGCATCGGATGCGAATTTCCGGAAGAGGAGGTAGATGTCTTCTTTTCTCTCCCTGAGTGCCGGCACGGAAATAGGTACCGTACTCAAACGGTAATACAGATCCTGCCTGAATTTCCCGGTGTTGATGGCATCCGGGATGTTGATGTTTGTAGCCCCAACAACCCGTACATTGGTCTTCAGGACCTTTGACGAACCCACCCGCATGAACTCCCCGGATTCCAATACCCTGAGCAATCGAACCTGCGTAGATAGCGGGAGTTCGGCTACTTCATCCAGGAAGATCGTTCCCCCGTTGACCACTTCAAAATACCCTTTTCGTGCTTCATGGGCGCCTGTAAATGATCCTTTTTCATGGCCAAAAAGTTCCGAATCGATGGTCCCTTCAGGGATGGCCCCGCAGTTCACGGCAATGTAAGGCCCGTGTTTCCTGGAGCTGAGCTGGTGGATGATCTTGGGAAAAAACTCCTTGCCTGTCCCGCTTTCGCCGGAAACCAGTACGGTAATATCTGTCGTAGCTACCTGTCTTGCAATGTCGATGGCCCGATCGAGTAAAACCGAATTCCCGATGATCCCAAACCTTTGCTTTATTGACAGAATATCCATTTGAATGATTTTGACTGATGTAAAATTACGAAATTTTTACTTCCCCTTCTCCTTCACTTCCCGCTTGAGCCTCGCAAGATGTCCTCTTCCAAGGGCTTTTACTTCACATCCCAACCTGAAATAAGCCCGGATCTGTTCATCGGTAAGAATGCCGAATGCATCAATGACGGCAATCGGCCCTCCTGCCCAATTTACGATATCCTCCGGTTTCAGCTTTAGGTAAGGAGCATGCGGAACCGCCAGAATCAATGCTTCAACACCTTTTATTGCTTTTTTCAAGTCCTTCTGAACAACTGTATTCTTAAGCTGTTCCTGGTTCCTGAAAAAGCGTTTCCATGAATGTCCCGGTGCAGGATATTCATCCTGGTCTTCAAGTTCGTACCAATGATCCACATAAGGATCATGGATCCGGATCTCGGCACTCATCTCTGTCAGTTTACGCACCACCATTTCACTTCCGCTGTAACGGGTATCGCCCACATCCTGCCGGTAGCTGGCACCGCAAAGCAGCACCTCCGCGCCGGCAATGTACCTGCCCATGTTGCGCAAAGCATCGCGTGTGAGCTCGGCAACATGCAGTGCTCGGGTATCGTTGATATCAATCGCAACGGGTGTGATCTGGAATATTTTATCCCCATCTTCAAAGCCGAGGATGTGCTTGTATGCCCAATATCCCAGCCCGCCGTCTTTGGGCAAACAATATCCCCCGATTCCGGGGCCAGGAAAGATCATATTGCTATGCGTGGGGCGCATCTTGATCGCATTGATCACTTTGATCAGGTCAACACCGTTTCGTTCCGCAAAAAGGCTCCATTCGTTCAGAAAAGCGAGGATGGTTGCACGGTAGGAATTTTCTACGATCTTGGTGGTTTCCGATTCAATGGGACGATCCATCACCGTCAGCGGAAAATCCTTCGTATTCAGCACTTCATGAAGAAATTTCTCTACACGTTTCCGGGCAATTTCCTCGCATCCCGAGCATACGCGCCAGAAATCACGGATGGATGCAACGTATTGCTTTCCCGGCATCACCCGTTCGAAACTATGGGACAGCAGCGGAACCTGATGGATCCCTCTTTTCACAAAAGCTTTTTTCAGGATCGGCCACGCAACAAATTCCGTGGTTCCCGGTGCCACCGTGGTTTCGATTAAAACCAGGCATTCGGGTGGGATTTTCTCGCCGATCGTACGTATGGTATCTTCCAGCGCTGCCATATCAGCGATCCCGGATTTCATATTCCCGACTTCTTTCTTTGTAAAATCGCATTGTACATCCACAACAACACAATCGGCAAATTGCAAAACGTCGCTGTTATAGGTTGCGACCAGTGTTTTTGATTTTTTTACGCAGTTCTGTATAAGCTGGTCCACTTCAGGATCTTCTGCCTTGACAGGGCTCAACCCCTGGTTGATCATGGAGATTTTCCAGTAGCTCCTGGCACCCGGCAGATCGCATCCGATCACCAATTTGGAATGTTTTCCTATCTTGTCTTTCGTGTCGGCAACAATGGCTGCCATCACGGCACCAACAAAACCAAGCCCCATAACGACAACGATTTCTTTCTTTTCTTCCCTGGCTTTGCCCACGAGATCTTTTATCCGTTTCAGTTCTTTATCATAATCCTTTTTCTGAGGTACACTGAATTTTTCCCCCGAAGGACTGACGGAATACCGCGTAATTTCTTTTCCCATTCTGTAAATTATTTTTAGTTGTTTATGATTCACTTTTCACCTGACCCGTGCATTTAATCTTTCCGTATAAACCTTGATCAACCGGTTCATGGCTTTATCGATCTCTTCATCTGTGAGTGTTTTCTGATCATCCTGTAAGATAAAATACAAAGCATAGGATTTTTTTCCGGCTTCTATCTTTTCCCCTTCATATACGTCAAACAACCCGACTTCCTTCAATAATTTTTTTTCCGTTGCAAAGGCCAGTTTCTCTACCTCAGCATACAAAACAGAATGATCCAGCTGCAACGCAAGGTCCCTGCGAACTTCCGGGAATTTCGGTAGTTCGGCAACGGGTTTATCACCGGCTTTCAGGTTACCGAACAGGAGGCTCCAGTTGAAATCTGCATAAAAAACATCCTGCCGGAAATCAAATTTTTTCAGCAATGCCTGGGAAAGAGCGCCCAGGGTGACCAACGTTCCGTTCCCCATCTTGTAAGCCAGACCCTGGCTGAAAATTCCGGAAGTGTCGGAACCCGTTTCTAATGAGGAAGAAGGAATACTGCCACGAAGAAGAATCGTATCTACAAAACCTTTCAAATCATAGAGGTCAACTTTCCGGTTTGATGCGTTCCAGTTTTCTTTCTGCGCCCTTCCTGTCAGAAAAATGGCCAGGTGGTTTTCTTCCCTGTACTTTTCAAGCGGGGGTTTATCCTCCTGATTGGGATAAAGGGCGTAACAATTTCCGAATTCATACAATTTACAGTCGACGATTTTCCGGTTCTGGTTATACACAAGGGTCTCAAGTCCTCCGTAAAGCAGTGTTTGACGCATTACATCCATGTCCCTGCTGAGGGGATTCAGGATCCTGACATTATGTTCAACAGGATAAACAGGATTGTCTTCGTAATAGGATGAACGCGTCAGTGAATTATTTATAATCTCGTTGAAACCATTTGCGCAAAGGTAATCCGAGATCCCATTCATTATTTTTTCAGGGTCCGGTTTGGGAGAAGAGGAGATAGAGGACCGGATCGCCGAGGAGAACTCAATGTTGTTGTATCCGTAAATTCGCAGGATCTCTTCAATCACATCAACTTCCCTGGTTACATCCACCTTATAGAAAGGAATCTCCATTTTCAAGCCCTCATCTGAAGCAGAAAGAACGTTAATTCCCAGGGATGAAAGAATATTTTTTACGATTTCCCTATCAAGTATTTTCCCGATGAGGCGGTCGAGATGCGCAAATGACAAGAAAACCAGGGTAGGTTCCTTGTGTTGCGGGTAAACATCCACGATACCACTTGCGATCTCACCTCCGGCGATTTCCCGGATCAGTGAAGCTGCCCTCTTGAGTGCATAAACCGTGATGTTGATATCAGCTCCGCGCTCAAACCGGAAAGAAGCATCGGTATGCAGTCCATGGTACCGTGCCGTTTTCCGGATGCTGCGCGGGTTGAAAAATGCGCTCTCCAGAAACACCGAGGTAGTAGTTGAAGTAACGCCCGAATTCAGTCCGCCAAAAACGCCTGCTATGCACATAGGATCTTCGGAATTGCAGATCATCAGGTCTTGCCCGGTAACTTCCCGTTTCACTTCATCCAGGGTGATAAACTTCTTCGATCCCGGGAATTTCTTAATTATTACTTTATCTCCTTTGATTTGGTCGGCATCGAATGCATGCAATGGGTGACCCAGTTCCATTAGGATGAAGTTGGTAATGTCAACGATGTTATTGATCGGGCGAAGACCAACTGAATTGAGCCTGTTTTTCAGCCAAGGTGGCGATTCCCTCACGGTGATGCCGGTAAAGGTCAATCCTGAATACCTGGGGCAGGCTTCCGTATCTTCAATGATCACCCCGATTTTCCGGCCCTGTTTTGAATCGTTGAAATCACCGGTATCAGGGTACTTCATGACAACAGATCCCGGATGGGTATTTCCGGGCATGTAGTTCAGCACGGCAGTAAGATCCCTTGCCACGCCAATGTGAGATGTTGCATCCGACCGGTTTGGTGTCAGGCCGATTTCAAAAACAATATCTTCTTCAACCTTGAAGTAATCCTTTGCAAGAGTTCCCGGAACTGCCGGGGAATCCAGCACCATAATACCGGCATGGGAGGTGCCGATACCAAGTTCATCTTCTGCGCAGATCATCCCTTCCGAGAGTTCCCCGCGGATCTTAGCCCGTTGAATGGTGATCTCCTTTTCATTGAAAAAGAGAGTGGTTCCGACGGTAGCCACAGCAACTTTCTGACCAGCTGCTACATTGGATGCCCCGCAAACGATCTTTAATGGTTCCTCCAAGCCAACATTCACCGTGGTAAGACTCAATTGATCGGAACCCGGATGTTTCATACAGGTCAGCACTTCGCCGATTACAATTCCTTTGAGCCCGCCTTTCACCGAAGACCAGGTCTCTGTACCCTCAACCTCCAGTCCGCATCCGGTGAGGATTTCAGCCACTTTTGCCGGCTCCGGAATGCCTGAAACATATTCCTTTAACCAATTATAGGAGATCTTCATGTTTGTACCAATTTTGGGGATGTAAAAGTATTGAGAATTTCCTGAATCTTAACTGATCAGGCCCCAATTTTCCCTGTATTTGTTCATGATCTTCAGATGCCGTACAAGTACTGCGTTGGTTTCTTTTTCCAGGTTTGGGTCGTCGCGGATAATATCCGTGGCCAGGTTACGGGCATATTTGAGGACCTTTTCATCACGAATGATGTCAGCAATTTTAAGATTCAGGATCCCCGATTGTTGCGTTCCCTCCATATCTCCAGGGCCCCGGAGGCGAAGGTCGGTTTCTGCGATAATAAAACCATCGTTTGTTTCAACTATGGTTTCTATCCGTTTTTTGGCCTCTGTAGTCAGCTTATATCCGGAGATCAGGATACAATAAGATTGATCGGCACCCCGGCCAACCCTTCCCCTCAGCTGGTGAAGTTGGGAAAGCCCGAATCGTTCTGCGTTTTCAATGACCATCAGGGAGGCGTTGGGAATATCGACTCCAACCTCGATCACGGTAGTAGAAACGAGTATCTGTGTCTCCTTTTTCAGGAAACGTTCCATGGCTTCATCTTTTTCTTTTTGCTTCATCTTACCGTGTACCATCCCGATCGCATACTTCGGGCCGGGGAAAATCCGTTTAAGCGATTCATACCCTTCCAGGAGGTTCTTCAGGTCGAGCGTTTCCGATTCCTGGATCAACGGAAAAACGATGTAGACCTGCGTTCCCTTGTCGATTTGTTTCCGGATAAAATCGAAAACCTGTTCCTGCTTCGATTCATAAATATGTTTGGTGATCACTGGCTTCCGGCCAGGTGGCATTTCGTCAATTATGGAAGTGTCGAGGTCACCATACAAGGTCATGGCGAGTGTTCGTGGAATTGGGGTAGCAGTCATCACCAGCACATGAGGGGTCACTGCATTTTTCTCCCATAATCGCGCCCGTTGTGCCACGCCAAACCGGTGTTGTTCATCAATTACGACAAATCCAAGGTTCCTGAACCGGACATTTTCTTCAATCAGGGCATGGGTACCGATCAGGATCTGAAGGCTGCCGTCGTTCAATCCGGACGCGATCTCTTTTCTTTTTGCAGGTTTTGTAGAACCGGTGAGCAGTTCAATACAAATGTGGAGCCCGGAAACCATCTTTGAAATATTCTGGTAATGTTGATTCGCCAGGATCTCCGTTGGGGCCATCAGGCAGGCCTGGAAATTATTATCCAGTGCAATCAGCATGGTCATCAGTGCAACCAGCGTTTTTCCGCTGCCGACATCGCCCTGCAACAAACGGTTCATTTGTTTTCCTGAACCGAGGTCGCCGCGGATCTCTTTGATCACGCGTTTCTGTGCATTGGTCAGTTCAAAGGAAAGATAATGATGATAGAAATCATTCAGGTAATTACCCACCACAGAAAAAGGATGTCCGCTCTGTTTCTGCGTTCGCTGGAACTTCTGTATCAACAGCCGGAGCTGGATGTAAAAGAGCTCTTCAAATTTCAGCCTGGCCTGGGATTTTTGCAGCATTTCATGACTTGCCGGAAAGTGGATGTGGATGAATGCCTCCTGGCGGTTCATCAGCTTCAGGTTTCCAAGGATTTCCGGGCTCAGGTTCTCCGGGATATGAAATCGGTCGGATTGGATGAGCGTTTTCATCAACCGTGAGATTCCTTTGCTATCCAGTCCCCTCGATTTCAGTTTTTCAGTCGAACTGTACAACGGCCGGAAGGTATCGCTGACGGAGGAAACCTGTTCATTCGGCAATTCCAGGTCCGGGTGGGCGATCGTAAGATGCCCGTTGAACCAGGAAGGTTTCCCGAACACGATGTATTCTGTTCCCGGTTTCAGTTTATCTGCGATCCATTTGACCCCCTGGAACCATACCAGTTCCATTTCCCCGGAATCATCGGCCAGTGTGGCCACAAGTCTTTTTGCGCGCAGGCTTCCGATCGCCTGTATATCCTTGATCCTGCCCCTTACCTGTACATATGCGGCATCATCATTCACTTCGGCAATACGGAATATTTTGCTCCGGTCGATATACCGGAACGGGAAGAGGGAAAGCAATTCCCCGAAGGTAAAGATCTGCAATTCCTTTTTCAGGATATCGGCCCGTGCGGGACCCACCCCTTTCAGGTATTCGATCGGCGTTTCAAGAAAAGTTCCCGTCATCATTTAATCCATTGATCCAGAGCAAAGTTATGGATTTTGCCGGAGGAAGCATAAAAAAACCCTCATTTTCGGGGAGGGTTCGTTTGATTCTTAACCGGATAATTCCGTTAATATTCCCAAAGGCTCATTTCAAATTCGTGCAGCGATGCCTTTGCCCTGTCGGCTTCCATGAGGGCATCTACGCCGGTAGCGTAATCCGAGATCTTCCGGTCATATACGTTTTCTTCCTTGAAAATAAAACTGTTGAACATCCTTTTCATGAAAACATCATCGTATGATAGCCTGCCTGCATCTCCGTTTTTCAGGTTAAATTGTTCAGTTTTTGCGAAAATGTTACGGCATTCCGGGAAGTAGATCCAGAACATATCAATGTCGCCCCTGTATTCGCCCTGGTCGGTATAGCTTTCTTTCACCGGACAGATCCCGAGGATGCGTACTTCCAGTACCGAACGCTGACGGTCGAAAACCCATTGTTCCTTCAGTTTAAGCTTGAAAACAGCCGTAGCCTGGAAAATTTCCGTATAAGTGGTATCGTATTCAACATCGGTTCCTTCACGAAGCAAGGTTTTCTTGATATTTTTCTCCGATTGTTTCATGATCTCATTATAATTCCTGGGAAGGATGAACTTATCATCTTCATAAGCGGTAATGGTGCCTTCCTTCATGTTATCCAGGACGATCTGCATGAAACTCTTCCAGGTTCCCTGGGGCGTTTCGGGGAAATAGAATGGTTGGTTCATTTTTTCCTTCATGTTGATTTCCCTCCAGATCCTTCTGGACCAGATAACATCCGCTTCACGCAGTGGCACATACGGGATCGGGTTCATTTGCAGGATGGCGGTTTTATCATAGATACCATCTCTGGGTCCTGTATCCAGTACCTGGGAGTAAGTGCTGGCTGCGATCATTGCAAATGCAACGATGACCAGACATTTTAACAAAGTTTTCATAAATCCTCCCTTATTAGATAATGAGTTAATATGGATTTATCTGAATTTATAACTGATATTTTTCAATTGTTGTTCGCCTCCGGGCCCGATGGCCATGATGTTTTCGATCCATATCCGGTTGTTCTTCTTTGCCCTTTTGATCTTGGCAATGAGATCTTCGGGAATCCTGTTTCCGGGTACATTTCGTTCAATAACATTTCCATCGATATCAGAAACGAATACAAAAGAGGTGATCTTGTAGGAAAGGTCGAAATCGAATCCAACGGGTTTTTCAGCTGCAATATAACCCACGGGAATATCGCTCCTTGAAATGACTCCTCCCTCAGGGTTTCTGTCGATCAGGGCATTGAAGATGGGGATTTTTTTCAAACGGAAAGTGCTTGCACCCATCGACTTGGTTTTGCCAGAGAAAACGGCATTGACAGAGACAATGGCTTCCTTTATGCCTTGTGGCAGTCCGGATACGATCCATTGTTTTCCTTCCGGTCGGATCTGTCCGACAGAGATTGTTGGCACGATCCGTTCGGGGCCACCCGGAACAGAGATATCAACAGGGTTGTCGACGCCAATGTAGAACACATTCATCTTTGAAGGAGAGATGGTCAACCCGGGTTTTGCAACGATGAATTCATCCTTGAAATGGAAGGTCATGGTATCGCCGAGTGGGTTTACAATCTTTATAATACCGGCAAATTTCTTTAATCCTTCAGAACTTCCGGCCAGTTTGAGTGTCACAATTCCATGGGATCCTTCCAGCTGGGTGGCATTTTTATAGTTTGCAGGGGTCAGTGAATCCGAACCCAGGATATACCTGACGTTGGGATTGGATTTTGTATCATAGGCAGCAACAACGATTTCTGCCTGGTATTCTTCACCCATAAAAACATAACTGCTTCTCGGGATTACCTTGGCGTCGATTTTATCGTATTTGAAGTCTTCCGCTGAAATGGATGAGAGAAGGTAGTTGGTAACATCGAATTCGGCGTTATAGACCTCTGCTTTGATTTTATTCAGGATGGTAACATCGGCAGCCAAGATGGTACGGTAGAAATTGTGCATTTCCCAGGGCTGTTTAGCTCCATCCATATCATAGAACGGCCCTTTGGTATCAAGACCTATTTTCATTACATTCCGGAATTTGGGATCAACAAGATCGAGCATCTTTTTCTTGAATTCATCCATCTTGTCTCTCAGCTTCCTGGCTTCACCATTTGAACCGTCGTGGGATCTTCCGATAAAATAATTGGTCGTCCGGTCGTAATTATCTTTCCTTTTTACATCCTTCAGCATAACTCCTTTAGCCTCCTTGAAGGTCTCAATACCATCGGCAATCTGAATGATCACTGTTTTGGTACTATCAATATATGCCGCCAGTTCTTTGGAAAGGTAATGTGCCTTCTGTGCTTTTTCCCAAAAAGGGCCGACCTTATTTGGGTTAAGCTGATATTGGATTTTAAATTTACTGATTGTGGATTCAAGCTTCTTCGAAAAATTTTCGTTTGTGGTTTCCATGCTTTCGTTCACCACAATAAAAGCATCCAGGATTTGTTTCGAGACATTCAAAGCGAGCAGCGCCGTAAGGATAAGATACAACATAGCGATCATCTTCTGCCTCGGGGTCTCCTTATATCCAGCCATTTAGTCTTTTATTTATGAATTAGTATATAGGAATTAAACAACTCATTCACCGGATTATTTGTTCCCCACGTTCATAGCAGAGAGCATATTGCCATAAACTTTGTTGAGGGCAGCAATATTTTTGGAGAACGATTCCACTTCCTGCTTGAATTCTGACGTTTTTTCAATGGACTCATTCAATTTGGCCGTCAGTTTATTTAAGGTTTCATTGACTTTGCCCGTGGATTTCATCTGCTCGTTGGAGCCTTGCAGGTGGAGTTCATACAAAGCATTGAGTGCCGATAAGTTGTTGGAAATTTTTTGAAGCTGTTTGTTGTAGTTCGTCTCTTCCTGTGCAGAAACGTGAAGTGCTTCAGACGTTTTGGCAAGCAATTCTGCAGATTCGCTGTATTTCTCAACAAATTTATTGGTGAATACCGTTGCATTGATAAGGCTGGTGGAGAACTCCTTGTTCAGGGAAATCTCATGGTTGATAGACTCAGAGGCCTGCACATAGGCATGCGAGAGGGCTGCGGCGCTCTTGGATACAGACTGGAGGCTTGAGAGATGTTCTTCCGATGCGCTGACATTCTGATCGAGTGATTTTGCTGTTTTTTTATAGGATTCATTCAGGACGGAAACAGAATCGGTTGCCGTCTTCATCGTGGAAACAAATTTGTCGTTGGCAACGGAAGCATTGCTGACATCTGAAAGCTTGGCGGTAGTATCTGTGAGGTTTCTCAAACCGGTGCCAAGACTCTCAATCAGCTCTGGCCCGATCTTGGCCTTTTCAAGCATTTTATCCAGTTCCTGGGTAGCAGTGCCTCCCTTTTGAGATTCAGGAGATTCATTATCCATTTCATGATAAATGCCTGCTAACTGAGGGTATACAAGACTCCAGTCAGGTTCAACGTGGGGTGGCTCAAACGCAGAGAAAAAGAAGATGCAAGACTCGGTTCCCAGACCGACGATCAGCATGTAATCAGCTCCCGCATAATGGTTGATCTTAAAGAGGGCGCCCATGATAACAACGGAAGCGCCCAAACCGTAAAGTTTGGCCATGAAGTTACGGTACTGTCTTGTCCTGACTAAAGCATATAAGCCCATAATAATAGTTGATTTGGTTTAAGATTACGATTGATTTTAATAATATCTTTTTCTCTTCTTAATTGTAGACATGAGAAGCCCGGGCAGGATTATCATCTTTTTGCCTGCCAAGGAACGGTTGCATGGTCCGGAAGCCGATATAACATTTAGACGTATCCTGAAATTCGAATGACCGGGTGGAAACCCGGAGGAAATAAGCAACATCTTTCCAGGATCCCCCACGTACGACCTTGCGTTTCATGGCCGGAGGATCGGCATCTTTTGCATTGTAGGTATAATCCGGGTTGAGATCCCAGGTAAAATTGTAAGAAGAAGGATAATAGGCTGACCGGGTCCATTCGGCCACATTTCCGGCCATGTCATACAAGCCAAAATCATTGGCAGGATAATGGGCACAGATTACGGTAGTAGCGCCACCATCATCAATATAATTTCCGCGTAAGGGTTTGAAATTTGCAAGGAAACATCCTTTGTCATTCCTGGTATAAGGCCCGCCCCAGGGGTAGGGGTTATTGTCGAAACCTCCCCGTGCAGCCCATTCCCATTCAGCTTCAGTTGGTAACCGGAACTCACTGACAGAGGATTCTCCTTTTTTTCCGTACATATAGGTGTTTTTCAACTGTGTTCTCCAGATACAGAAGGCATTGGCCTGTTTCCAGGTAACGCCTACAACAGGATAGTTATCATAGGCAGGATGCCAGAAATATTTTTCGGTCTGCGGATCATTGAACGAATACACATAATCATGAATCCAGCAGAGCGTATCGGGATAAACATTGATCACTTCCTTGCGAACATAAACTGAGCGGTCTTTCAGGCCCTGCGGACGATTGGCCAACCCTCCCTCTTTGATGTCGCCACCCTGGCCGTAATCTTTCCGTGCTGCAGCTTTCAGGTCGACAAAATAATATTCAAAATAAAGTTTCCGGGTATCAATTTCCTTGCGACGGAAATAACGTTCACTTTCCGGGAGATACATTTGGGTGAGTGCATCGCGGACATCCTGCTGATCAGAACTCCAATCCAGCTTGGAAGCCCAATTCAGAAATGGAGGATCAAAGGTTTCCCCGGTTTTCTTGTTCTCCGATATTAGATACAGGTCTGGTTTCACTTCACCTAACAAGCGACGAGCGATGGAATCCCTTACCCAAAAAACAAATTGCCTGTACTTGTTATTGGTGATCTCGGTCTGGTCCATGTAGAAAGACTGGATCGTGATGGTTTTTGGGGTGTTTAACTGGGCATAGGGGAGATCTTCATCACCCACACCCATGGTAAAGCTACCCATTGGAATATAGCGCATCCCGTAAGGATCCGGCTGAAAATATCGTTTTCGGTTTTTTACTCCCGTAAGTTCGCCATTTCCGGAGTTTCCGCAGCTACTAAGGAAAACGAGAAGAGCAAAATAAATGAGCAGTTTTTTCATTTTTTGGCCGATTAATGATGAAATATAACGCTACTAAGCAGGGTTTATTATCTTCTCCGTTTACAATTCAAATCTTCAACGGCAAAAATAACTTTTTCTATTATAAGAACCTTGTATTTTTATAACTTTTCCTAAATTTCTCAGTTTCAATCTTAAAGCAATAATTCACCATCACCTCCACACTGCCATTATTGTACCTCGACATTTTGGATAAACTGGTATCATAAGACAGTCCGATTCTGACTGATTTAAGGATGGTGAACCCCACCAGCACCGATGCGGCATCCTGGTAACGATAGGCAAGTCCTCCCCAGTATTTTTTATTGTATTGCAGGATGGTGCTGATACTGAAACTATATGCAGCCAGGTCTGTGGTAATAAAGGCGGAAGGTTGCAATTCAAAAGCGGGATAGCCGGGTACAACCCAATTGTATCCGCCGGTAAGGTCATAAACCCGTTTGTCACGGACTTGTGTTTTTTTCATCCGGGTTTGCAGGACATTGGTGCAGGAAAGGCCGAGATAATATTTATCCGGAACTTTGTAGTACAGTCCCAATGAGCCATCCAGGATAAAATCGCTTTTCCCCAGGTTGGTGATGGGAACCATGGGTTCGAGTTTTTCCACATCAAATTTGGAATTCAGAAAATTCACCTGTAGCCCTCCCGAAAACTCACCCTGGCCAAGATCAGTACGGTATGCATAGCCGAGGGTTAACTGGGTATTATTGAAGAGATCGAGTTTATCGTTAATCACCGTTCCGCTAATGCCGCCGTGCAGAAACTTAATCGGGGAATCGATGGTAAAGAATAAAGTTTGTGGCGCCGAATTGCGCCCGCGGTCATCTTTGAAACCGATCCATTGCTGCCGGATCAGGCCTGTAATATTAATACCATCACTGCTTCCTGCAACAGCAGGGTTAAAAGCCATGTTCATGAACATGTAATGCGTGATGTTGCTGCTCTGCTGAGCCACTACCGATGGAAGGATTGATATCAACAAAACAACTGTAAGGATCCCGCGGAACCTGAGATATCGGTAAGGAAAACAATATTTTGTAAGATGAAAAATCAATACGTTTCTTTATTAGGTTGGCGCAATCGGGGGTTAAAAGTACGATTATTTTTTCTTTTGGCAATATCGGTGCATTCTTTTCTTAAAATCACCCATAATTAAAATTGATTCTTGATTGTAAACTGTTCAAAATCGTTATACAGATTTCATAAAAAAAAGTTGCATCTTTTTTATAAATACCGGTTACCGGATTAGGTTACCGGATCTGATGGAAGCACTATCTTTGCATAAAAGTCCTGATTAACAGATATAAATAAATAAATATGTCATTTTTTCTCATAAAAGAAAAACCCTTCACAAAGAAGTGGTTCATTTCGCGCGGCCTCATCCTTATCGGATCGTTTATCCTTGCTTCGGGTTTAGTCCTGTTCATTACTCCTTACAAGATAATTCCCGGCGGGGTCTACGGAATCTCTATCGTGCTGCATTACCTGTTCGGGACACCGGTAGGGTTGGTTGCCCTGTGCTTTGATATCCCGCTAACCATCATCGGAGTTAAGGTGCTGGGCCCCAGGTTCGGTTATAAAACTGTTCTGGGTTTTTCACTAACGGCCATTTTTACCGACACTCTGACCTATTTCTGGGGGTTCGAACCGCTGGTAAAGGGAGATGCCTTGTTGTCTTCCATTTTCGGCGGAGTGATGGTAGGGCTGGGACTGGGACTGATCTTCCGTTCAAAGGCTACCTCCGGGGGATCCGACATCATAGCCATGATCATCGCTAAAAAAACCCGGCTGCCCCTGGGAATGCTGATGATCTATGTGGATTCCGTAATCGTTTTACTCGGGCTGCTGGTTTTCCAGGACTGGAAAATTCCGCTTTATTCCTGGATTGTCATATTCATTACGGGTAAGGTGATTGATATCGTGATAACCGGGATTAGCTATGATAAGAGTATTTTTATCATTTCAGAAAAACATGAGGAGATCCGCGACAAGATCATCAACAATCTCAATCGCGGAGGAACCTACATCGAAGGAAAAGGGATGTTCAACATGGCCGACCGTAAGATCATTTTTACAGTGGTGAGCCGAAGGGAAGTTGCCATCCTGGAAGAATACATTCATGAGATTGACCCGAAGGCGTTTCTGACCGTTACGGATGCTACCGAAATCCTTGGCGAAGGGTTTAGATCGCTGAAGGAAAAGGTTACAGAATAGATGCTGGATCCTGGATGCTGGATCCTGGATGCTGGATCCTGGATGCTGGATCCTGGATCCTGGATCCTGGATCCTGGATTTTCACTATTTTACAACTTTTTTTTACTCACCAGCTCGCCAACTCACCAGCTCGCCAACTCACCAGCTAACACTACCGGAATAGCTTCAAAACATCATTGAGGTTGGCAAAGATCAGCAGTCCGAAAAGGATGATCATGCCGGTGATTTGCGCATATTCCATGAACTTGTCACTCGGTTTCCGCCGGAAAATGATCTCGTAGAGCAGGAACATAACG
>Ga0208566_1001199_pt1 | contig 15425 bp, 14 predicted proteins | sample PL_2010_150m_FD_184159 | JGI IMG/M metagenome (GOLD analysis project Ga0208566, IMG submission 184159) | Freshwater microbial communities from Powell Lake, British Columbia, Canada to study Microbial Dark Matter (Phase II) - PL_2010_150m... | ecosystem: Environmental > Aquatic > Freshwater >...
ATCCTGAAGAATCATGATCTGCCGCTTTGTGTTGCCCCCGGACATGGGGATGACGCTCGCGCCTAATTTCTCCGCACCGTAGTGGGCGCCCAGCCCCCCGGTGAAGAGGCCGTAGCCGTAGATGTTCTGGACGATGTCGTTCTTCGTGATGCCGGCCCCGGTGCAGGCCCGGGCCATCACCTCGGTCCACAACTCCACGTCGTTCCGGGTGTACCCGACGACGACCATCTTCCCGGTCGTGCCGGAGGTGGCGTGGAATTCGACGATGTCCTCCTGGGCGGCGGTGAAGAGGCCGAACGGGTAGTAGTCGCGGATCTCCGCCTTCGCGGTGAACGGAAGTCTCCGAACGTCGTCCAGCGAGCGGACCTCCCCGGGCATCACCCCGGCATCGTCCATCTTCTTCCGGTAGACGGGGTTCTTCGCGTAGACGTAGAAAAGCATCTTCTGCCACTTCCCCAGCTGGATCCGCCGCATCTCGTCGCGACCGATCGTCTCTTCCCTGCTCCAGGCCATGGCGTCGTCTCTTCCTTTCGAAAAGTGGGTGTTAATTACCTCAATTCATAACGGCTGCGCCGCCTCGGAGAGGGGGCTCCGTTCGTGGCTCGCCGTGCGGTGAACCTGCACGGCTGCGCTTTACCTCACTGCGCCCCCCTCCTGCGGCGGCTTCGCCGAATAATCATAGAAACCCTTGCCGGTCTTCTTCCCGAGGTGCCCGGCCTTCACCATGTTCCGCACCAGACCGGGAGGGGCGAACCGGGCCTCCTTCGTGTACTGGTGGAAGATCTCCCCGACATAATAGGAGATTTCCACGCCGGTGTAGTCCATGAGTTCGAAGGGACCCATCGGCATCCCGCACCCGAGCTTCATGGCCGTATCGATATCCTCCGCCGATGCCACGCCCGCCTCGAGGATCCGGGCGGCGTCGAGCATGTAGGGGATCAGGAGCCGGTTCACGACGAACCCCGGGGTATCCTTGCAGGTGATCGTGGTCTTGCCGAGCTTCTTCGCCATCGCGAGCGCCAGGTCGGTGGTCTCCTGCCCGGTCTGCAGGGCGGGGATCACCTCGACCAGCTTCATCAGCGGGACCGGGTTGAAGAAGTGCATGCCGACGAACTTCGCGGGACGCTTCACGAGGGAGGCCATCTCGGTGATCGAAAGGGAAGAGGTGTTGGTCGCGTAGATCACCTCGTCGCCGCAGATCGCGTCGAGCTTCGCGAAGATCGCCTTCTTCACGTCGACGCTCTCGAAGACCGCCTCGAACAGAAAGGGGACGCCCTTGAGCGTGGCGACGTCGGTCGAGAAGCTGATCCGGCCGAGAACCTCCTTCTTCTGCTCCTCGGTGATCTTCTCCTTCTCGACCAGACGTGCGAGAATTTTCGCGATCGCCTTCCCCGCCCGCGCGCAGGTCGCTTCGTCGACATCCACCGCCTTGACATCGAAGCCCGACTGGGCCGCGACCTGGATGATCCCCGTTCCCATGCTGCCGGCGCCAACGACGCCTACCGTCCTGATCTCCTCGAGATTCATCGCACACCCTCCGTTCGAATGGTATTCGTACCGTTTCCCGCGATCCTCGATGTCTCAGCCGACCTTGAACACGATGGAGGCGGCGGTGTCGCCCGCGGCGCAACCGGAGAAGAGAAGGTATCCGCCGCCCTTCATCGCCGTCTCCTCGATCCCCTCGAACATCGCGCGCGCGCCGGTTGGCGCCTGGGGATGCCCGTAGATCAGGGACGAGCCGAAGTTGTTCATCGTGTTCGCGTCGAGCCCCAACGCCTTCGCCATGACGATGTCGTTCGCCGCGAACGGGTTGTGCGTCTTGACCACGGCGAGATCCGCCGCCTTGATCCCCGCGGCGGACAGCGCCATCTCCGCGGAAGGCGCCACGGCGGCGGCCATGAACGCCTTCTTCGTCCGGGCGAACCCGAAGGAGACGACCCGGATCTCCATCTTCGGGTCGGCGCTCAACTCCTTCGCCTTCTCCCGGGTCGTCACCAGGACGCCGCAGTTGCCGTCGGCCGGGAACGTCTGGGTCCCATACGTGTGCGCGCCTTCGGGGAGGACGGGCTTCAATCCGGCCAATCCCTCTTTTGTCGAGGGAAAGACCCCCTCGTCGGCCGCGACGGTGATCGTCTTCTTCCTGGAGAGCTGGACCTCGACGGGGAACATGTACCGCTTCTGGAACTCCCGGTCGTTCGCGAGCGCGTCCTGGTACTGCTCCTGCCGGCGGAGGGTGATGGCGTCGCACTCGGGTCGGGCCACGCCGTGCTCCTTGCACACGTTTTCCGCGGTCTGGATCATCGCGCCGCCCGCCCAGGGGTCCTTCCCGAAGTTGTCCATGACCCAATCCTCGGAGATCACCTGGCCGCCGGGGCCGTTCGGGTTCGGCCACGAGGCGTGGGGGCCGTTGGAGCAGCGGTCGGCGAGGAGGACCCAGCCGTTGCCGAAGAGCCCCGTCTCGATCCCCATGCCGGCCTGGTAGACGGCGAACGTGGAGGTCGAGCACGCCTGGCTGACGAGGACGCCGGGAACCCCCGCGGCCCCCATCATCCCCGCGGCCCAGGGGCCGCTGTAGAACCACTGCTTCTGGTAGACGGTGCTGCCTACCAGGACGTACTCCACCATCTTCGGGTCCCACCCCTTCGACTCGAAAAACCGGCGGGAGGTGTTCGCCCCGAGGACGATCGAATGCTCGTTGGCGAGCGATCCCTGCCAGCGGACGAACGGGGTGCTGTAATACCCACGGTACGGGATGTACGCCTTGGTCAACATCGTCGTCTCCTTTTCTTATGACAAATTAAGCAACCCTCGACACCAGCCACCGAGGGATCTTTGCGGCGTAGGGTACGGCAGGAAAAAGTCCCTTTGAGGTGCAGGCGCTTTCGGGGGACATTCCTGGTTCCGACCCGGGAGGAAGGGAAGGAGTGTCCCACGCCCACAACCCACAAGCCGCCCAAAGCGCGGTGTCGTCATATTCATATCCGTATTCTCCCGTCCACCGCGCACACGGCGTCGTGGAACGCGAGGATCGGGTTGAGGTCCATCTCCTGGATCATCGGGAGGTCGGTGAGTAACTGCGAGACGCGCAGGATCAGGTCGATCACCTTCTCCCTGTCGATCCCTTTCTCCCCGCGCATCCCGTCGAGCAGCGCCTTCGTCTTGAGGGAGGCGAGCATCTCCCGGGCCTCCACCCGGGTGACCGGCGCGATCTTGAAGACGACGTCCTTCAGCACCTCGACGTAGATCCCTCCGAGACCGAACATCACGAGGTGGCCGAGCCCGCGCGAGACGCTGGCGCCGACGATCAGCTCGCGACCCCCGGGGAGGAATTTCTGCACGAGGAAACGGAGCGGGCCGGACGTTCCCAGCCGGCCCTGCATCCTCTCTACGGCGGCCTGGACCGCGGCCGCGTCCTTGAGGTTGACGGCGACCCCGCCCATGTCGCTCTTGTGGTCGATCGCCTCCGAGTCGACCTTGACCACGACCGGGTACCCGATCGTGCCCGCGGCGGCAACGGCCGCGGCGGCGGAGTCGACCACCTTCCAGCCGGCGACGGGGATCCCGTACGCCTCGAAGATCGTGTAGACGTCGGTCGCCGACAGGATGCTCCGACCGCTTTTCCGCGCCTGGTCGACGATGGACGCCGCCTTCGCGGCTTGCACGCCGGACGGCGTTTCCGGCGGACCGATGTCGCGCCGCCGGAGGCGCCCGTACGCGGCGAGCGCGCCGAGGGCCCTCGCCGCCGCCGTCGGGTTCGCGTAGAAGGGGACGCCCCCTTCCTTCAGGATCCGCATCGTGACCCGGTACCGCTCCTGGCTCAGGTCCGTCATGAAGTTGCAGACGATCGGCTTCCTCCCGAGCGCGCTGACCGCCGCGATCTCCCGCGCCACAGCGTCGGTGTCGGTGAAGGGGGCGGTGACGAAGTTCATGTAGATGCTGTCCACGCCGTCGTCGTCGAGGAGCACGTCCATGGCGGCGCGGAACTGGGGGCCGCCGGCGGTGGCCACGACGTCGATCGGGTTCTCGAGGGCGGCCTGGGGAAACTGGGTCGCCTTGAGCCGCGCGATCGACGCATCGGAGAGTTTCGGGACGTCTTGGCCCGCGGCGACGAGGACGTCGGTCGCGATGACGGCCGGCCCGCCGGTGTTCGTGATGATCCCGACCCGGTTCCCCGCGGGGATCGGCTGGGTGGCGAACGCCATCGCCGCGCGGGACATCTCCTCCTCGTCCCCGAAGGAGAGGATGCCGGTCTTTTCGAAGATCAGCTCGGTGGCGATGTCCACTCCCGCCAGGGAGCCCGTGTGGGACGAGGCCGCCTTGGCGCCCTGGACCGTACGCCCGGCCTTCATCGCCAGCACCGGCTTCTTCGCCGCGACCTCCCGGGCGACGTCGAGGAACTCCTTCGGATCGGAGAACCCCTCCGTGTAGAGGACGATCGCCTTGCACCCCGCGTCGTCCCCCCAGTAGCGGAGGATCTCGGGGATGGAGACGTCGCAGGCGTTCCCGTTGGAGGCGTACATCCGCATGCCGACGCCCAGGTCGAACAGCCCCTGCATGAGCAGGGCGCCGACCCCGCCGCTCAACGCCACCACCGAAACGGACCCCGGCTCCGGGTAGGTGAAGGTGAAGTTGCAATACGCCTTCAGCGCGGGATCGGTGTTGATGATCCCCTGGCAGTTCGGGCCGAACACCCGGACGCCGTACTTCCTCGCGTTGGCGAGAAACGCCTCCTGGAGCTTCGCCCCTTCCTCGCCCATCTCGCTGAACCCGGCGGAGTTGATGACGACCGCCTTGACGCCCTTCTTTCCGCAATCCTCGATCGCCTGGGGAACGAGCTTGGCCGGGATGATGATGTGCGCGAGGTCGACCTCTCCGGGGATCTCGTCGAGCGACTTGTACGCCTTGATGCCGCGGACCTCCGGAGCCGTGGGGTTGATCGGGTAGATCTCCCCCCGGTAGCCGTACTCCTGGAGGTTCCGGAGGATGACGTTTCCGATCGACAGCTCCTTGGTGGAGGCGCCGATGATGGCGACCGCCTTCGGCCTGAACAGGGCGTCCAGCATCTTATCTCCCCTCCGCGATCTGCTCGATGAACGCCTCGATGTTCGTTTTCGTCTGCTCGTCGGAGACGCAGCGGAGGTCGTTGAGGTCGCCGGAGATGACCAGCGAGGGGACGCCGGTTTCCTCCTCCACCCGTCCGGGCAGGCCGTACCGGCTGTTCGAGTTGTAGGGGCACGTCTTCGCGTCGTGGTAGATGATCCCGTCGATGCGGAACTTCTCCAGCATCTCCTTGATGTATCCCTCCTTGTACCGGTCGGAGCGGACGATGAACAGTTCGAGGTACGCCTTCGCCATGCTCCGGATCGGGTCGATCCCGCTGAAGGACGGGAAGATCCAGCTGCTGCAGTAGGTGGAGGCCAGGACGGTCGACTTGAGATTCGCGAACAGCTCGGAGTGCTGCCGCAGGCGTCCCCAGACGGGCATCCCCTCCCAGTAGATCCGCGAGGTCTCCCCGTCGACGGCTCCGACACCGTCCCGGATTCTCTGCTCGAGTTCGGCGAGGAGGACTTTGTAGTAGTCGATCGCCTCCCGGGTCCCCCGCAGGACGACGGCCGGCCCCATGTGGATCGTCCCGTCGAAGAAGGTGAGCGGGGCGGGGGAGGCGATGGACGTCTCGAGGACCCGCTTCCACAGTTCGGTGCACTCGCGCGAAAGGGAGACGGTCTCCCGCAGCCGGTCCATGTCGAGTTTCACCCCGGCGATCGCCTCGAGCGGCGGGATCAGGGCCTCGATCTGCCGGGTGACGTCGTCGATGTGCGCGTCGGTCACGTCGTTGACGTTCTTGGGAGAGGTGACCCCGATGGAAGGGACGCCGAGTTTCTTCGAGTACCAGGCCATCCAGTCCTGGACGTCGCGGCACTGGTTCGTGTTGTAGACGAGGACGTCGGGTTTCGGCACCGACTGGATCCCGGGGTACGCCTTGGCGAGCGGTGTGATCCCCTTCAGGTACGCGCCGATGTCGGCCGTCAGGTACGAGCAGATGTCGGGCGAATAGCCGATCGCGTTCGCTTCCGGGATGAGGTCGGTCGACATCCGCGTGGCCCCGAGCATGGCGGCGTGGTTTTCCGGGAAGTGGACGGCGAACCCGAGCGCCTGCAGCAGTTCCGCCGGGCCGACGCTGGTGCACCACGCGACTTTCCGCTTCCCGGTTGTGGCCGCCTCGTTCAGCCCGTAGAAATAGTCCGCCATGATCTTGTTCATCCGGTCGGCGGCCTGGATCTTCTTTCGCGTCGCCTTCTTCTCTTCAGCCATTGGTCTCTCCCGCGGGGATGTCGTTCCGGATCCCGGTCGGATCCGTTTCATCGAGGGCGTACAGGGCGGCGCCGATCGCGCCGGCGAGTTGAGGGAAGTCGGGGAGCACGACCGGCCGGCCGACCATCTCCCCGGCCATTTCGACGATGTACGGATTGTGCGCGACGACTCCCCCCGTCATGACGACCCGGCCGGCGTGGGAATCCATCTCGAGCACCCTCTTGACGACCGAGTAGAAGAGCCCCTTGACGATATCCGTCACCTTTTTCCCGTGGCGGATGTTCTCGAGGACCTCCGTCGCCGAAAAGACGGTGCAGTAGCTGCCCAGCTTGACGATCTCCAGGGACTGGCGGGCCAGTCCGTCCATCGCCTCCAGGGGGATGTCGAGGCGCATGGACATCTCCTCGAGGAACGCCCCCGTCCCGGCGGCGCACTTCCGGTTCATCTTGAAGCTGGCGCGTCGTCCGTCCGCGTCGAGCTTGATGACCTTGTTGTCCTGGCCGCCGATGTCGATGATGGTGACCGCCTCGTGGAACCGGTCGCGGCCCCACCGGGAGAGGCAGCCGATCTCCGTCTTGCTCTGCGTGGTGACGAAAGCGACGTTGGCCCGGCCGTACCCGGTCGACATGGCGCCCGCGATCCCGTCGCGGCGGGTTCCGGCCATCTCCAGCGATTCATCGAGGCATGCGGCGGCGGTTGCGGAGAAGTCGGTCCCGGATTTCCGGACCGCGTGTCCGAGGACCCGGCGGCCGGCGTCGATCACGGCGACCTTGGTCCTCGATGACCCGATGTCGAGTCCGACGAAAACGGGCCCCGACATTCCGTTTATCGGTCTTCCCATACCGGGGGGCGCTTCGCGATGAAGGCGGACAACCCTTCCACCGCGTCGTGGGTGGCCATCAGCTCTTCGAGGTAGAGCCGTTCGACCTCGGCCAGCTTCCGGCGGATCCGGTAAACGAAGTCGTACCGGACGGCGCGGACCGCGAACCGGAGGGAACTGGCGCTTAGCGACGCCAGGTGCTCCTCGAAATAGGCGAGGGCGGCCGCGCCCGGGTCGTCGGCCAGCGCGTCCACGAGGCCGATCCGGTGCGCCTCCTCCGCCCCGATGCCGCGCCCAGAGAAGAGGAGATCGTTTGCGCGGGACTGACCGATCCGCTCCGGGAGCAGGCAGGAGGCCGCGGGGGCGAACACCGCCAGCTTGATCTCGGGCTGTCCGAGCGTCGCGCCGGGAGCGGCGAAGATCCTGTGGCCGGCGGCCGCCAATTCGAGGCCGCCGCCCAGGCACTGCCCGCGCACCGCCACCAGGACCGGGACCGGGGATGCGACGAGCGTAAGGAGAAGCGCGTGCAGTTCGCGGAGCATCGCGGCGCACGATGCCGGCAGGTGCTCCTCGACGCTGGCGCCGAAGCTGAAGTGCGGCCCCTCCGCCTCCAGAAGCACGGCCCGCAGACGCGGACCCGACAGGTGCTCGTCGAGGGCCGCCCGCAGCGCCGCGATCATGGCGGCGTCGACGATGTTCGCCTTGGGCCGGGAGAGACGCAGGCGGAGCAGGGTCCCGTCTCTTTCCAGTTCCACGTGGAGGGGGGTCGCGCCCATCGTCATCTCCCGGGGACGAGGATCGCGCGCCGGGTCAGCTTCCGCGCGTGGGCGGCCGCGAAGACGTCGTTGATCCCGTTCAGCGGGTGGCGCTCGACGAAGGGGGCCAGGGCGATCTTCCCGTCCAGGACGAGATCGAGCGCCTGCGGGTACAGCTCGGTCAGGCATCCCCAGTTCCCCACCGCTTTGGCGTGGAAAGCCATCAGGTTCGAGAGGCGCAGCTCCACCTTGTCCATCGTGAAGCCGACGACCGACAGCGTCGCGCCGTGGTTGAGCAGCCCAAAAGCGGTGTCCTGCCCGGCTTTGGTCCCGGAGCATTCGAAGATCTTCCACCGGGTGTCGGGACAGCCGTTCTTCCTCGCGAATTCCTGGATCGCCTTCTTGAGGTCGCGGCCCTGGACCTCGCGGACGTCGACGGTCAGCGCGGCGCCGTTCGCGGCCATGGCGTCGAGTTTCAGCGGGTCCACGTCGAGGGCCGCCACGGTCGCGCCGAAGGCGCGCGCGATCTGCACCGCGTACCCGCCCACTCCGCCGACGCCGACCACGACGGCGAAATCGCCGGGCCGCACCTCCGCCTGCACCGCCGCCTGGTACGGGGTCGTCACCGCGTCGGCCACCACGGAGACGTCGGCCAACTGCAGGCCGGCCGCCGCGAGCCGCACCTCGTCCACGGGGCAGAGACCCCGTGCCGGGACGCGGATGTGGGTGGAGAAGCCTCCCTGGATATCGTTTCCCGGCATCTGCTGCCGGCGGCAGATGGTGCCGTGCCCCGTGACGCACAGTTCGCATTCGCCGCAGGGTATGACGGAGGGGACGATCACCGCTTTCCCCTGCCACGCTTCCGCCCCCCCTCCCGCGGCGACGACGCGACCGCTGATCTCGTGACCGAGGGTCAGCGGAAGGGGCGACTTCACCCGCACGCCGTCGTAATAGAAGCCGAGGTCCGTGTGGCAGACCCCGCAACCGGCCACCTCGACCACCACCTCGCCCGCGGACGGCGGAAACGGGTCGAAATCCGCCTTCACCATCGGCTCACCCGGAGCGGTCATCCACCAACGATGCGGTGCCTCGGCCAAAGGGGTTCCTCCTCGGAAAGGTTAAGGAATCAGGAAATCTTTACGATGAGATCCGGTAAAACAGTACCTCAATGCTATTTCTCTGTCAACATCAGCCACCAAGAGAAGTTTCCCTGCAGAAGGTACGGCAGGAAAAGGATCCTTTAAGGTGCAGGCGCTTTCAGGGGACATCCCTGGTTCAAGCCGGGGAGGAAGGAGAGGAATATCCCCCACTTCCGGGAAGGTGTGTCCCCTGCCCACGCAGTAACTCCCGCCCGGCGCGGAACGCCCGCACGTTCACGTCGACGATCTTCTCGGGCAGGCGGGCCTTCATCGCCTCCTCGTAGGCGGCTTCGGGAAGCGGCAGGAAGTGGGAGGCGGCCCCCACCAGAACGATGTTGACGGCGCGCACCTCGCGCATCGACAACGCCACGGCGAGGGCGTCTACCATGTGGAGCCGATCCGTGACGCCCCGCAGCCGCTCCGTGACGTCCTGCGGGTACCGCTCCTGCCCGGTGGCCACCGACGGCGGGAAGATCTCCTGGGCGTTCACCACCATCGCGCCGCCGGTCCGCAGGTAATGGGCATACCGGAGCGCCTCGATCTTCTCGAAGGCGATCAGCAGATCCGCCTTCCCCGGCTCGATGAGGGGCGAGAAGACCTTCGGGCCGAAGCGAAGGTGGGTCGTGACCGATCCCCCGCGCTGCGCCATCCCGTGGACCTCGCTTTTCTTCACGTCGAACCCGGACAGAAGGAAGGCGTCGCACAGAACCTCGGAGGCGAGCAGGGTCCCCTGCCCCCCGACCCCGGCGAGGAAAACGTCACCCTTCGGAACGCTCATGATCTCTTCTCCAGAATCGCCTGGAACTTGCACAGCGGCGGGCACTGGTTGCACCCGTCGCACAGCAGAGGGCTGATCCGCGCCATCCCTTTCTGCGTCGCCTTCTTCCCCGCGGCGCTCGCCTCTTCGGGGGTGAAGGGAACCCACTCGATCGCCGGGCACCCGAGGCGGGAGCACGCCTTGCACCCCGTGCACAGGTCCGCGATCACCTCGTACACCGGGCGCTGTTTCCGGCGGTGGTCCGGCAGCAGGGCGCACGGCGCCTTGGTGATGATCACCGACGGTTCGGGGCGCGCAACTTCCCGCCGCAGCACCGCCTCCGTCTGCTTCATGTCGTGCGGGTTCACCGTGTAGACGTGTTCCACGCCGAGCGCGCGGCAGAGGGCCGGAAGGTCCGTTCTCCGGGTCGGCTCTCCGTGGAGCGTTTTCCCCGTGGCCGGGTTCTCCTGCGCGCCCGTCATCGCGGTGATGTCGTTGTCGAGGAGGATCACCGTGGAGGCCCCGCGGTTGTAGACGACGTTCATGAGGCCGGTGACGCCGGAGTGGAGGAACGTGGAGTCGCCGATGACGGCGACGACCTTCCCGGGGCCGTCCGGCCCCAGCGCCTTCTCCATGCCGTGGGCGTTCCCGATCGAGGCGCCCATGCAGATGCAGGTGTCCATCGCCCCCAGCGGCGGCAAGGTGGCCAGAGTGTAGCAGCCGATGTCCCCCGTCACCGTCACCTTGAGTTTCTTCAGCGCGAAGAAGAGCCCCCGGTGGGGGCACCCGGGACAAAGGTTCGGCGGGCGGGAAGGAACCGGTTCGGGGGCGCGCACGGGGATCGCCTCCCCGGTGATCGCCTGCCGGACGATCCGCGGGTCGAGCTCCCCGACGATCGGGATCCGATCCTTCCCCTGGGCGCGGATCCCCAGGGATTTCACATGCGTCTCGAGGTGCGGATCGAGCTCCTCGACCACCACGATGCGGGTGACCCCTGCGGCGAATTCCCTGAAGAGCCGCACGGGAAGCGGCCACGCGAGGCCGATCTTCAGGACCGACGCGTCGGGGAACGCCTCCTTCACGTACTGGTAGGAGACGCCCGAGGTGATGACGCCCAGCGAGCGATCCCTCCACTCGATCCGGTTCCCGTCCCACGACTCGGCGAACTCCCGCAACGCCTTCGTCCTCTCCTCGACAACGATGTGGCGGAGCTTCCCGTTCACCGGGAGCATCACCCACTTCGCCGGGTCGGAGGTGAACCCCGGCGGGAACGCGGGGGCGACCGGCGCATCGAGGCGGACGACCCCCTTGGCGTGGGAGATCCGGGTGGTCGTGCGCAGGAAGACGGGGGTGTCGTACTTCTCCGAAAGGTCGAAGGCCAGCAGCGTGAACTCTTTCGCCTCGAAGGAGTCCGACGGCTCGAGCATGGGGATCTTCGCCGCGACCGCGTAGTGCCGGTTGTCCTGCTCGTTCTGGGAGGAGTGCAGCTCCGGATCGTCCGCCGTGACGATCACGAGTCCCCCGCGCACCCCGGTGTAGGAGACGGTGAAGATCGGGTCGGCCGCCACGTTCACGCCGACGTGCTTCATCGTCGACAGGGCGCGCACGCCGCCCATCGAGGCGCCGATCGCGACCTCGACGGCGACCTTCTCGTTGGGAGCCCACTCCGCGTAGACCCCTTCGTAGCGCACGAAATTTTCGAGAATCTCCGTGCTGGGCGTTCCAGGGTACGCGGAGGCGACCTTCACCCCGGCCTCGAAGGCCCCACGGGCGATCGCTTCGTTCCCGGAAAGCAGCCGGATCTCTTCCTTTTTCTCAAGGACGGACACAGGCCCCCCTATAAAATGGGTATTGAGTACCAAATTACCATGGATCGAACTTCCCGCAAGAGGAAAGTTGCAACCCGCCCTATCTGTTATACTTATTTACACTATTTTGTTCGCGGAGGAGCACCGAAGATGAAAATCGGAGTCTTGACGGGCGGGGGGGATTGTCCGGGTCTGAACGCGGTGATCCGGGCGGTGGTCCGGAAATCCGACACGCTCAGCTCCCGGGTGGTCGGGCTGCGGAACGGGTGGAAGGGGCTGCTCGATCCCTCGACGATGGACCTGGACGGGAAGATGGTCTCCGGGATTCTCCACGTCGGCGGGACGATCATCGGTACCTCCCGCACCAACCCGTTCAAGGACGCCGGGGGACCGGAGAGGGCGTTGAAGAATCTCCGGATCCTCGGGCTGGACGCCCTGATCGCCGTCGGCGGCGAGGACACCCTCGGGGCGGCGGCGAAGCTGTACGAGATGGGGCTCCCCGTGGTCGGCGTCCCCAAGACGATCGACAACGACCTCTTCGGGACCGATTTCACCTTCGGCTTCGACACGGCGGTCTCCACGGCCACCGACGCCATCGACCGGATCCACACGACGGCGGAGTCGCACAACCGCGTCATGGTGGTCGAGGTGATGGGGCGGCACGCCGGATGGATCGCGACGTTCTCGGGGATCGCCGGCGGCGCCGACGTGATCCTCGTCCCCGAGATCCCGATCGACCTCGACGAGGTGTGCGACCTGATCCTGCGTCGGCACAGTCGGGGGAAGTCGTTCTCCATCGTCGTCGTCGCGGAAGGGGCGCAGTTCGCGGAGAAGGCGGGCGCCAACGGGGAGCTCGTCCTCCAGGAGGCGCAGAAGGACGAGTTCGGCCACGTGCGGCTCGGGGGGATCTCCCAGGTCCTCGCGAAGGCGATCGAGAAGCGGACGAAGTTCGAGACGCGCTACGTGGTGCTCGGCCACATCCAGCGGGGAGGTTCCCCGACCGCGCACGATCGCGTCCTTGCGACCCGCTTCGGCGTATTCGCCACAGAGATGGTCCACCGCGGCGAATTCGGGAAGATGGCGGCGCTGCAGGGGAACCGGATCGTCGCCGTCCCCCTCGCGGAGGCGACCTCGAAGCTCAAGACCGTCGACATGGACATCTACGGCATTGCGAAGGAGTTCTTCGGCTAGTCCAAGCTTGCCTCAGAGAATCTTTCCCTTCGCGTCGAACGCCGCGGGGTAATGCCTTAACTCCGCGGCATCGCCGCTCCCCTCGATCGCGATCACGTCGAAGCGGGCCTCGCGCCATGAGGAGGACGGGACGTCCGAGAGGTACCGGCGCGCGGCGGCGACGATCCGGCGCCGCTTCGCGGGGGTGACCGACTCCTCGGGCGTCCCGAAGCCGGGAACCTCGCGAGAGCGGACCTCCACGAAGACGAGCACGTCCCCCTTGCGCGCGACGATGTCGATCTCTCCGCCTTTCGTCCGATAGTTCCTCTCCACGATCGTCAGCCCCGACGCCTCGAGGTGGCGGCACGCCCGCCCCTCCGCCGCATCCCCCTGCGCCCGGCGCGCTTCCGGCGGAAGGGTCAAACGACGACTCCGCGGAAGGTCCTGCGGTGGATCGGGGACGGCCCCAGGCGGCGGATCGCCTCCAGGTGCTCCCGCGTCGGATACCCCTTGTGCCCGGAGAGACCGTACCCCGGATAAAGGAGGTCGTATTCGACCATCATCCGGTCCCGCGACACCTTCGCGAGGATCGACGCGGCAGCGATCGAGATGCACCGGTCGTCCCCGCCGATGACTGTTTCCTGGGGCACGTCGCACGCAACCGGCTGGTTCCCGTCGACGAACAGAAAGTCGGGAGGGAGGAGAAGTGCATCCACGGCCCGCCGCATGGCGAGGAGGGAGGCGCGCAGGATGTTCAGTGCGTCGATCTCTTCGGGGGTGGCGAGGGCGACCCCGAACGCCACGGCGTCGGCCGTGATCACGGGGTAGAGGCGTTCGCGCTGAACGGGGGAAAGTTTCTTGGAATCGCGGATCCCCGGGTGGGTATACCCCGGGGGGAAGATGACGGCGGCGGCGACCACCGGCCCGGCGAGGGGCCCCCTGCCGGCCTCGTCGATGCCCGCCGGGGCCGAATACCCCCGGCCGCGGACGTTCGCCTCGAAACCTTCGAAGGGTACGGCGCTACTCCTTGGGCGTCTCCGCGGCGGCGGGCGGCGCATCCACGGAAACGGCCGGACCTTCCGCGGCCCCCTCGGACGGGACGACGATCCCCTTCTTCGAAAGCCAGTCCTTCTTCTCCTTGATGCGCGCTTTCTTGCCGGACACCTCGCGCAGGTAGAAGAGCTTCGCGCGGCGGACGTCGCCTCTCTTTTTCACCTCGATCTTTTCGAGGAGGGGGGAGTGGATCGGGTAGGTGCGCTCGACGCCGACGCCGTACGACTCCTTGCGGACCTTGAAGGTGGTGGAGATGGCGTTCCGGTGGAAGCCGATCACGATCCCCTCGAAATACTGGACGCGCTCCTTCTCGCCTTCCTTGATCCGAGAGAAGACCCGGACGGTGTCCCCCACGTTGAATTTCGGGAGATCCTTGCGCTGCTGCCGGGATTCGATATCCTTGAGGAGACTCATGGCCATATCCTGTCCTTTCCCTGCCTGCGGTTGCGTGTGATGAAGGTGACCTGACAATGTATTCCAACCGCTACGGGTCTGTCAACTTTTTCTTCAGCAGGTCCGGGCGGTTCCGTGCCGTCCGGCGCTCCCCTTCCGCCTTGCGCCACGAAGCTACGGCGGCATGGTCCCCCGACAGGAGAACATCGGGGACGGTCCAGCCCCGGAAGTCGCGCGGCCGCGTGTAGTGGGGCGCTTCCAGGATCCCGTGCGAAAACGAGTCGTTGTGGGGCGCCTCGGGGTCCCCCAGCACCCCGGGCAGGAACCGGGCCACCGCGTCGATCAGCACCAGCGCCGGAAGTTCCCCGCCGGAGAGGACGTAATCCCCGATGGAGAGCTCTTCGTCGGCCAAGTGGTCCGCCACCCGCTGGTCCACCCCTTCGTACCGGCCGCAGAGGAGGATCAGGTGCTCTTCCTTCGCCAGCCGCGCGGCGGCCTCCGGCGTCAGGAGGGAGCCGGCGGGGGAAAGGAGGATGACCCTCCCCGGCCCGTGGGCGGCGCGCAGCGCCTCGACCCCGGCGAAGATCGGCTCGGGCTTCATCACCATCCCGCCGCCGCCGCCGAAGGGGGGCTCGTCGGTCACCCGGTGCTTCCCCTCCGCGTAGGGACGAAGATCGTGCACGAAGACCGCGAGAAGCCCCGCTTCCCCCGCCCGGCCGAGGATGCTGTGGGAAAGCGGCCCCGGAAACATACCGGGGAAAAGGGTCAGGACGTCGATCCGCACGTTAGGGCCCCCCTTACCACCCCTCGGGCGGAGAGGCGACCACCCGCCGCGCCGCGGTGTTGACCTTGCGAACGAAAGCCTCCACAACGGGGAGGTACCCGTCCTCCCCCCCCGGCCGCCGGACGACCAGGAAGTCGTAGGCCGCCCCCGGCTCCACCGCCACCACCTCGCCCAACGGTCCGCCCGCCTCGTCCACCACCATGCAGCCGACCGCGTCGATCCAGTAGAACTCGTCTTCGGGGAGGGAGGGGAGCTCTTCGTACCGGACGGAGACGACCGCCTTCACCAGCGTTTCCGCCGCCTCGACGGTGCCGATCCCCGACAAAGCGAAAACGGCGCAGCCGCCCGCGGGCTGCGCCGTCACCACTTCGTAGTCGCCGACCGCCCCGGGCGCCATCCCGCGGCCCCCGGAGAGCCGCAACGTCTTCGCGGCC
>Ga0208566_1001201_pt1 | contig 15394 bp, 13 predicted proteins | sample PL_2010_150m_FD_184159 | JGI IMG/M metagenome (GOLD analysis project Ga0208566, IMG submission 184159) | Freshwater microbial communities from Powell Lake, British Columbia, Canada to study Microbial Dark Matter (Phase II) - PL_2010_150m... | ecosystem: Environmental > Aquatic > Freshwater >...
GTCTGCGATATATAAGCGCCGATGTTTCCCGTTCCGTGCTCGAAAAGCCGGCTGTTGTAAGGCGCCGTCTTCCATTTGTTCTTCCACAGGTCGTTCCAGGTTTTATAGTATTTGATCTGTTCGCGAGTCTTAAAAGCCGGGTTTTCAGTTCCATATTGGCTGAGCTGGACCAATCCATTTGTACCCTCTACGCCGACCTCGTGCAGGAAATTGGGTTCATCGAGAAAGATGTGGGCGAAGGGAAGCTTGATTCCCATCTGTCTTGTCTGCTTGAGGAGGTTGGCCGCGTCGGGAATCCAGTCGCCGGTGTAGATAACCTCCGCGCCGGAAGCCTTTATCTTCTCCAGGTAGGGGGCAAAATCCGTTAAAAAGAGCTTATGATAATCCTCGCCGACGATCTCTGCTTCGGGGTAAAATTCTTTCAGCCCCTTCTTGAAACCATCCGCCATCGCTCGGCCGAACATATAATCCTGGCAGAGGATGTAAAACTTCTTTTCTTTTTTCTTAATCTGGGCATAGTAATAGGCGAAGCCGCGGCCGATCTGATCCGTCTGAAACGAGGTCATAAAGGCATAGCGGGAGAAGTTCGTAGCGTCCATAAGATCATCAGACAGGGACGCGGTGTTGATGGCAATGACCTTATATTTATTCGCGACTTCGTTGATGACCTTCATCAAATGGCTGCCGTCGGTGCCCCACAGGACATGAACCTTTTCCTGCAGGACCATCCGCTCGCAGATTTTCTTGGTTTGGTCCGGTTTGGACATGTGATCGGCCTGGATCACTTCGATGAGCTTCTTTTTCCCATCAACCAGGATCCCTCCCCGTTTGTTGATGTCGTGAGCCGCCCATAGAACAGAGGCCCAATAGATCTGCCCGACCAAAGCGGCCGGACCTGAAAATGAGGCCACAAGAGCGATCTTGATGGTGTCTCCTTTCGGAATTACAGGATTTGCCGGGTCGAAATCGGACATATCCCCCATTTTGTTGACATCAAAAGCAGCATTAACTTTAGGTCCCGCATCGGCTTTACCTCCTTTCGCGGCCTTGACAGCCTTATCCGCTTTGGCAGCCATGGCGGTGGACGGGCTATGGATTGTTAGAGAGACAACAGAAAAAATACACAAAAAAATGAAAATGTTCTTACCGATACGTTTCATCTTGAAGCTCCTCCTTTTTTGTGAAATTTTAGATTTACGGCTTCGAGGGAAAATCTCCAGAATTCATCCTTTGCATTACGGGCACGCAGGAAGCGCTGCGCGAACAAGTCCGATTGTGGCCGAATCGTCAGATCCAGTCGTGTTGATCGTGAACTTGCACCCATAGTTGGCTGCACTCACGGTCGCCGGTGTAAGGACATCGTCGCCGGTCGGTTTTATCCCTTTTTGCTCCCAATCCAGCATGGCTTTAAGGGCCGCGACCTGTTCGGCAGCGGTGAAGTCGCAATGGGCCACGCCGCGAACGGCACGCTGGACCAGCCAATCCTTGCCGGTACCGGCGTCCGCCCTTTTCCGATAGACCTGCTCCATCTTGAACGGAACATACATATCTCCCAGTGTGTGCAGAGAGACCACGGGGATCTTGAACTGTCCGTTCACTACCGGAATCCAACGCAATCCGTCGCTTCGCAGGCGATTGGCATCTGTTTCTTCATTGGCGCGTACAATCGAACCATTGAATGCGTACTCATCGATCGACAGAAGTGGATTCTCGTCGAATTGGTAGACAATCGAGTTCGTATCTATCCCTTGCTTGTTCAGAATGCCGCTAATCGTCCCATCGCCTCCGAAGGTGCCCCAAACTGTCCCAAGGTACGGCCCGCTGAAGCCTTGGTCAAACATCGGGCGCTTGCCGCCGGTCAGGTTCATCATGATACCCTTGAATGTATCGCCTTTTGCCGTCGTGACTGTGGCATATGCCGGTGCTGTCGGAAAGGTCGTGAACAGGGCGCTTTGAACATTCTGGTTAATCAATTCATAGTTCTTCACCGGGTACGATGTGGCCGGGAATCCTGCCAACTGCTGTGCTGCCAGTTGCGCCGCTGCGAAATAATCAAACAACTCGGTATCGCCGACAACACCGCACATGGGCACTGCTCCGTTATAGCGCATCTTGTTTTTTGCCGTGGCATACGCTTCATCTTCGATCGCCGCCGCCGTTATGTGACCGCCCATCGAGTGGCCGGTAATGTAGATTTTACTCGGTGCCGCCAGGGTGCGTCCGTTGGCCGTCGCGATGCTGTTAAAGGCAATGGCGAGCGCATTGGTCTCTTCAACGCCTGAACGCACATCGTAGTAATTCTTGTCATAACTCGACGCGGCCCACGCATAGCCGTTTTCGATGAGGTAGCGGCGAAGTCCGGAGGGTGTGGTCACGCCCAGATTGGCGCCTGTCCCCGCATATCCGTGGGCGTACATCACCAGCATCCCGTTCCAGGTTTTCGGCACCTCGATGCGATAGCCGCTCCCCCCCAACGTACCGGTCCAGCGGTCCGTTTCCGCGGTTGTGCCGGCCAGAGCCGCAAATGGCAGCGAAGCGGTATTGACGGTATACGTACGGGCGTCTTGCGTCCGCAGCTCCTCCGCCACCGTTGCACTGCCGCCGTCACTACCGCCGCAGCCCTGCAAAATGAACAGTAACCCAATGAAAAAAACGATCATGTACGACGCAGTTCTCTTAGATCTCATCATAACCGGTACCCTCCCTTTTTTTACTGTAATTAAAACCCATTACACCGTCTGGTGCAACGTATAACCAGTTATTCTACGGTTTCTGGAGGAATGCGTTTTTTGTATTCCTCGTTAATTTTTGAGATTGCTGCTTAAAAAGAGGACGAGAGTAAAGGTACTCAGAATAATGCCATGATGATTCCATAAGCTAAGGCAATTCCCATTGTCAAGAGAAAAATTAGTCGCCGCCTCTTTCTGCCTTTCCATCCCCGAAATCCGCATTCACTTCCTTGATGACCCAGGCGCCGGCAGCCGATGCAGAGGGAAGCACTCGCCTGGACAGCATGAGCCCCCGATGAACCGTCTTTTACTTCAAAAGCCGGCAGCCGATTTCGAAGGCCTTTTCCAGGAGCCCCTTGTCCCCGGCGGCCGGATGGTTTTGACTGTCGGCATGGATGATCCGCCCCACCGCCTCCATCCCAAGACCGCTTCCCGTCATGCCGGCGCAGCTTTTTATCGCTTCCGACGAAGCGGTACGACATCCTTCTCGACGCCGGGAATGGCATCCACCGGGCGGCCGGTCATCTCGAAGGCGCAAAACCGGTTTTTCTTTTCTTCAGCCACTTTCAGATCGACCACATCGAAGGTCTTCACATTCTTGCGAAGTTCCGGTTCCCTGAGGGGTTGACCATCTGCGCCCCCATCCGGGGGAGGGAGATCCTGCGAAGAGTGGCCCCATCTCAACCCGGAGACGGCGGCGCACATCGCCCGTGAAGCGGGGGCAAAGCACCTCGCCCTCACCCATTTTGACGCAGGGCTTTATGCTTCGCTTTCCGAACGGAAGGAGTCGGAGGCGGTCGCCTCCGCTATCTTCACCGCAACGACGGCCGCGGTGGACGGGTTGGAGATGGTTCTTTAATCCAGCATGTCGCGGAGCATCGGGATCATCAGGTCCATCGACCGCTTCCCCTCTTCGATCGATTCGTCCGCCCGGTTGAATTCCATCAGCCCGATGCCGGCAAGTTTGGGCCGGACGAGGATGTCCGGCGGATCGGCGAGAAGCCGCTGACGGGTGATGGCGTCCTGCATGATCTTCACGGAGGTTGCCATCACATCGAACAGCGTCGGGCCGCGGCCCGGCTGTTCCTGGAAAATCTGGCGAAAGAGGGTGAGATTCCCCTGCTGCGCCGTCTGGTTGAGAAAGGCCGCCCAGCGTCCCTGGGCGCGCGGCGAAACCCCGTTCCGGCCGTTAACCGGAGGGTCGGCCATTTGACGGAGCCGCGGCTTCCCCATGATATCGGAATTCAGGTTGACGGCAATAACGATGTCGGCGCCCATCGACCGGCAGAGCGAGACGGGCACGGGGTTCACCAGCCCGCCGTCAACGAGCCACTGGCCGTTCCGCCCGCAAGGGGTAAAAATACCCGGAAGCGACATACTTGACCGAACGGCGTCGATGAGAGACCCCTCGCGGAGCCACACTTCCCCGCCGGTCTTGAGATCGGTAGCCACGGCGGCAAAAGGCACCGGCAGGTTTTCAATCAGCGGATCGGAAAGAATCTCGCGTAGATAGCCGGTGATCCGCTCCCCCTCGATGAGCCCCGAACGGGGGATCATCACGTCCATGAAACCAATAATGTGCGACCAGGAAAGCTTGCGCACCCACCGGTCCAGCGGATCAAGGAAACCCGCAGCGAAGGATCCGGCGACCAGCGCGCCGACGGAGGCTCCACAGGCGATATCAATCGCAATCCCCGCTTCCAGCAGGCTCCGGATCACGCCGATGTGAGACCATCCCCGGGCGGAGCCGCTGCCCAGGGCGATGCCGATTTTTTTAGCCATCATTGATTCAACTCGACAAGCCCTTCCGTCTGCATCCCCTCCCGCGCCGACATAACGACGAAATGGAGGCGATTCAGAATATTCACCTCGCTCATCCCCGGATCCATGTCGAGGAAGAGGAGATTTAGACGCTTGTACAGGGATTTCAGTTTTTTCTCCACACCTTTTCCGATGATATGGTTGGCCAGGCAGCCGAACGGTTGCAGGCAGACGATGTTTCCGATACCGCCCTTCAGCATCGCAATCATCTCGGCGGGGAGAAGCCACCCCTCCCCCGCCTGGTTGGCGAGGCTCGTTGCCCGGCTCGTCTCCTCCGCCAGTTCCTTGAGGTCGTAATGTCGGCGGTAATAGCGGAAATCTTTCATGACCCGCTCCACACGGATCCGATGGAAGCGAACGTAACGGTCGATCAGGCGTGTCATCACCAGATCCCGGAAGGAGCGCTTCAGGAAGGAGCGCTGGTCGAACTCTTCGTTCACGAAGCGCTGCTCGAAAAAGCTCAGAAGCGGAGGGACAACGACCTCCACACCCTGGGAGATGAGCCAATCCACCATGTTGTTGTTTGAAAATGCGTTGTGCTTGACAAAGATCTCCCCCAGAACACCGACCATCGGCGCCGTCGCGTTGTCCACCGAGAGGACATTGAAATCGCGGACGGCCTCCCGGAGCAGTTCAAGGAGCGCTTCGAAATTCCCCTCCCCGGCAAGCCTTCCCGTTTCAGCGATGTATTTCTGCTGGAGCGCCATCGACGAGCCGGCGCGTATCTCGTGCGGGACGGTCGCCAATGTGATCCGGGCCAACGCATCGCTGAAGATGAGCCCAAGAGCCAGTCTCTTGATCAGCTTGTTCCGGTCGATCGGGAGCCCCGACTGCAGATCGTTCTCCTCTGCGGAGAGGGAGATGACCGGCACCCCGCCGAAACCCGCAGATGCGAGCGCCTTCCGTGTGAGCGGCAGATAGTTCGACGCCCGGCACTGCCCGAAGGTCTGTGTCAACAGAACCGTCGTCTTTTCCGGATCGTGCTTCCCGGACTGGAGGGCCTTGACGATGTCCCCGATCAGGATGACCGCGGGGTAGCACATGTCGTTGTTCACATAGCGGAGCCCCACATCGACGGAGGAGCGGTCCTGGGGCGCAAGGAGCTCCACCCGGCAGCCGAAAGAGGCGAATACCGGCGGGAGGAACGGCGAATAGAGCGGCGAAAACCACGGGATGAGGATGGTCCTTCCCTCCGATTTTTCCCCGGTAATTCTAATAATTCTGGGGACAGTATACTTAATTACCGGGCGCTGATAGTCTCCCCCTGAGAGTTCAAGGTAATTCGGGCGCTGATAGTCTCCCCCTGAGAGTTCAAGGTAATTAAGTATACTGTCCCCAGAATTGGCGGATTGTTCCCGGATCGCCTCAAGCATCGAACGGAGGCGCACCCGGACCGCTCCGAGGTTGGTGATCTCATCCATCTTGATCAGGGTGTAGATCTTGCCTTCACCCCGGATGATTTCCCGCACCTCATCGGCGGAGATCGCATCCAGGCCGCAGCCGAAGGAGGTAATCTGCAGCATTTCGAGATGGGGCGTATGGGCAACCGCCTTGGCCACGGAGAGGATCCTATTGGTGTAGGCCCACTGGGTCAGGACAGAACTCTCCTTCAACGAGCAATCGGCGGCAAGCGGTACCGCGTTCTCCGGAATAACGTCCACGCCGAATCCCGCGAGGAGCTCCGGGAGTCCGTGGTTGATCAGCGGATCGGAGTGGTAAGGCCGGCCGGAAACGACTATGACAAAACGTTGCTCCTCCCTTGCCTGTTCCATCAACGCGGCGGCCCGTTTCTGCAACGCATGCCGCACATCCCGCTGCGCTTCGATCCCCCTTTCCACGGCCTCCGCGACCTGTTTTTTCCCGATCCCGAACGTCTTCAGAAAGAGGTGGAGCTGCTTTTTCAGCAGCGCCGTATCCTTGAAACTGACCACCGGGCTGTCGATCGGGATGCCGAAGCGGCCCTCCGGATTTATCGCGTTCCGGACGACGTCGGGATAACCGGTCACGACAGGGCAGTTGAAGCTGTTCTGGGTATCGGGGTCCTCCCGGCTCTCGAAGACCACCATCGGGTAGAAGATCCGGTCCACCCCCTTCCCGATCAGATCGAAAATATGGCCGTGGGCAAGCTTTCCCGGAAAACAGATGTTATCGGACATCACCGTCCCGATACCCTTTTCGAAGAGCGTTGCCCCCGACGGCGCGGAGAGAATCACCCGGAATCCGCAGTGGGTCAGCAATGTACACCAGAAGGGAAAGTTCTCATACAGGTTCAACGCGCGCGGGATGCCGAAGGTGAGAAGCGGCGGCCGGTCCGGCTCCAACGGCCGGTCAAAGACAAGTTTGAGACGGGTCGCAAAAAGGTTTTCCCCCGGCCGGGGGCCAAGGAGACCGTTGCTGAAATGGCGTTCACACCGGTTGCCCGTGAAAAAGTTTCGTCCGTCCCCGAAATTCATCCGGGTCACCGCACAGCGGTTCTCGCAACCGGCGCAGTGTAGCTCTTTCTTCGTCACATTGTTTTCCAGGGCCTCCCCGTCGAGTCCCGCAAAGGTCGTGATTGCGTCCGGTTCCGCAAGGTGGTTCTGACGCGCCGTCAGGGCGGCCCCATAGGCCCCCATCATCTCGGAGATGTCCGGACGGATCACCTCCCGCCCGATCAGGAGCTCGAAGGCGCGCAGGACCGCGGGGTTGCGGAAGGTCCCTCCCTGGACAACGATTCTCTCCCCCAACGAAACCGGATCCTTCAATTTCAGAACCTTATAGAGGGAATTCCGGATCACCGAACAGGCGAGACCGGCAGAGATCTCCCCCACCGTAGCCCCCTCACGGAGCGCCTGCTTCACCCTGGAATTCATGAAGACCGTACAGCGGGTCCCGAGATCGAAGGGTTCGTTCGCCTCGCAGGCGATTCGGGCGAAATCGGCTACGGCGTAATTGAGGGAGTGGGCAAAGGTCTCGATGAAGGAGCCGCAGCCCGAAGAGCAGGCCTCATTGATCTGGATATCGGAGACGCCGCCGTCGCGGACGTAAATCGCCTTCATGTCCTGGCCGCCGATGTCGAGGATGAAAGATACCTCCGGGTCGAAGAAACGGGCCGCTCGGTAGTGGGCCATCGTTTCCACAACGCCGTCATCGAGGGCAAATGCAGCCCGGACAAGGTCTTCACCGTATCCCGTTACAGCCGTCCGGAGGATGCGGGGGACCACCCCCACCTCCCGACAGGTCTCCCGCAAGGCATTAATCCCCTTCCGGACGGCGCCGATCGAATCCCCGCCGTTCGGCGCATACCAGGTGAACGCCACACGGCTCTCCCCATCCATCAGCAGAATTTTTATGGTCGTGGAGCCGGCATCGATCCCGAGGAAACATGGCGCCTGATTGAGAAGGCCGATATCCATCCTTTGCACCCGGTGCTCCCGGTGACGCTCTTCCCAAGAGGCGAACTCTTCACGATCCCGGAAAAGGGGTGCGAGCCTCTTTCCGGCCTCCTTCCGTCCATGCGGCGACCCGTTTCCAAGGATCTGCAACCATTTCTCGACTTCGAACCGGCAGCGGGAATCCCCGTGATGGAGCGCGGCCCCCTCCGCCGCGATCAGCTCGGGGTGGTCGCAGGCTGCCGCCCCTTTTTCCGGATCCAGATGGAGGAGACGGCAAAAGGCCTCGCGCAGACTGGGGAAAAATGTTAGCGGTCCGCCGGCGAAGAGGACCTTTTCGCGGATGTCGCGGCCGCAGGCCAGCGTGGAGATCACTTGGAGGGCCATCGCATGGAATACCGAGGCGGCGATATCCTCCCGGGAGACCCGGTTGCTCAAGAGCGCCTGGATATCCGTCTTGGCAAACACCCCGCAGCGGGAAGCGATGGGGTGGAGCTCCTGGCTCCGCTCGGCCAGGCCGTTGAACGTATCAAGGGGCTCTTCGAGCAGAACCGCCATCTGCTCGATGAAGGCGCCCGTGCCGCCCGCGCAGTTCCCGTTCATGCGAATGTCGGGTTGAAACCGATCGTCGAAGAAGGCGATTTTGGAGTCCTCACCCCCGATCTCGATCAGGGTGCGGACATCCGGCCACCGCTGCCGAATCAGTTTGGAGGAGGCGACGACCTCCTGAATGAAAGGAAAACCATAAGACTCCGCCACACCCATGCCCGCGGAGCCGGTGAAGGCGAGATCCAGGGTGCAGTTTCCCAGCGCCTGACGGGCCTCCGTCAGCATCGCCCGGACCGTGTCCGCGGTGAGGGCATGGTGGCGGCGGTAGCGCGAAAAGATCATCCGGCCCCCGGTCTCGCAGCACACCAGTTTTACGGTGGTGGAACCGATGTCGATTCCTGCAAGGTAAAGATTATCCATAGGATTAATCACCCGGCGTAAATTTAATCGTATCGCTCCCCGTTGTCAACAATCATTTTCTCGCGCATCATCCTTGACTTTGATTGCAATATCTGTTGAGATACGGGTATATTTGCCTGTTCGTCCCACCGAATCGTAGTCAACCATCATGAGGCATGGCGCGTAAATGACCCTGTTGAAGAGCCTCTTGCGCAACCGAAATGCGATCTTCCTGCTGGCTCTGGCCGCTGGTCTGGCCTTCCCCGCGGTCACGCCGGTGACAAGACATCTGGTCCTGCCCGCGCTCGCGCTGGCGATGGCCCTTTCGACCATGGAGATTGGAAGCGCCCTCTTCCGAAAACCCCGAACGCTTCTCTTTCCGGCGTTTCTCGGGATCATCATGAGCTATATCATCCTGGGGAATATCATCATCCTACTCGCCGCCCTCATGATCCGCGACGAGACGATCTGGACCGGTTTTATACTTCTGGCGGCGGTGCCGCCGGCCGTGGCCGTGATCCCCTTCTCCGGATTCCTGAAGGGAAACGGGCCGCTGTCCCTTGTCGGCACGGTCGGTGCTTACCTGGGAGGGCTGGCCATCATGCCGCTCATCTCCGTCGGCCTTCTTAGCTCCGCGGCGTTCGATCCGCTCCAACTCCTGATGGTCACCCTGGAACTGATCGTTCTCCCGCTGTGCGTTTCCCGAATCCTGATCCGGGAGAAATGGCGGGGACGGATCGCGCCGTACCGGGGAACCGTGACGAACTGGAGCTTCTTCGTCGTGCTGTATACCCTGGTCGGCCTGAACCGCAACATCATCCTCGGCCAGCCATCGACCCTCCTCCCAGTCACCGCGATCTCCATTTTCACCATGTTCATCCTCGGTTTTCTCATCGACTGGATCGGCAGCCGGCTTCATCTTCCGCGGGAAACCCGGACGAGTCTTGTACTCCTTGGCACCCTCAAGAACCAGGGGATGGCGGGTGGCATTGCTCTGACAATGTTCAGTCAGGAGGCGGCCCTCCCCGCGGCGGTCTCCACGATGGTGATGATCGTCTACATCATCTGGCTGGATTTCAGGAAACGCTGGGATTGATAACAGAAAAGGAGAGAGAGCCATGATGGATTATCCCTTGTTGTTGAGAACGTTTCTTTTGCGGGCGGCAAAATATTTCCCGAAAAAGGAAGTGGTGTCCATCTATCCCAACCATGAAATCTTTCGCTACACCTATGCCGATTATTTCAAGCGGACCTGCCAGCTCGCCCACGCGCTGGAGTCTCTGGGCGTGAAAAGGGGCGACCATGTGGCGAGCATGGCGCTCAACACCCACCGGCACATGGAGCTCTACTTCGGCGTCCCCTGTATGGGGGCGGCCCTGCACACGACGAATTTCCGCCTCCCCCTGCACCATCTGGTCTACATCATCAACCACGCCGAGGACAAGATCCTGTTCATCGACGAGGATCTGGTCTTCATCATTGACGCCATCAAGGACCAGCTCAAAACCGTCGAACACTATGTCATCCTGTCCCAGAGCGGCAACATGCCGCAGACCGGCCTCAAGCCGGTCTATCTCTACGACAATCTCATCTCCAGGTTTCCGGAGAGCTATGATTTCCCGGACGATCTGAGCGAGTGGGATCCGGCGATGATCTGCTACACCTCGGCAACCACAGGCGACCCGAAAGGGGTGGTCTATTCGCACCGGGCGCTTGTCCTGCACACCTATGCCGCGGGTTGCACGCTCCGGGTCTCGGAAAGCGACTGCGCGCTGCACATCGTTCCGATGTTCCACGCAAACGCGTGGGGGGGACCCTTCGGCTGCGTCGGCTTCGGCTGCAAGCAGGTTCTGCCGGGGCGGGAAACGATCAACATGGAGGCCATCTGCCAAGCCATCGCCGATGAGAAGGTGACGTTTACGGCCGGCGTTCCCACGATCTGGCTGATGCTCTACAACTACCTCGAAGGCGGCGGCAAATACGACTTCTCGTCGCTCAAGACGATTGTCTCCGGCGGTTCGGCCTGCCCCCGTTTCCTGATGGAGGCCCTCAACGAAAAATACGGTTTCCCGATCATGCAGGCCTACGGCATGACGGAAACATCGCCGCTGGCGATGGTCGCTATCCCCAAGAGCTCGATGGCCGACTGGCCGAAGGAAAAGCTTTACGACATCAAATCGAGCGCCGGAATCCTGGCGGCCGGCCTGGAGATGAAGATCGTCAACGAAAAGGGGCAGGAGGTGAAGACCGATGGGCAGGAATGGGGCGAGATCCTGCTCCGAGGCCCCTGGGTCGCCAACGAATATTACAAGGATCCGGAGCGCTCCAAGCCTTTCTTCGAGGGGGGCTGGCTCCACACGGGCGACGTGGGAACGATCGACGAAGAGGGTTATGTCTACCTGATCGATCGGACGAAGGACCTCGTGAAGAGCGGCGGGGAGTGGATCTCCTCCGTTGATTTGGAGAACCTTATCATGGCCCACCCGGCCGTCCTGGAGGCCGCCGTGATCGGCATCCCCCACAGCAAATGGGTGGAGCGGCCCCTGGGCTGCGTCGTCATCAGGCCGGGGCAGACGGTGACGGAAGAAGCGCTCCGGAAGTTTCTGAAAGACAAGGTCAAGGCTGTCTGGTGGATCCCGGACCACTTCGCATTCATCGACCAGATCCCGAAAACCAGCGTGGGCAAATTCAGCAAGAAGGAACTCCGTGAAATGGTCGCAAACGGCAAGATCCCGCTTCCCGGGGAATAACCGGATTTTTTGCTGGCACGGCGGCATGAGTGGTGATAAAGTCCCGTCAACAAACCAAAACCGAAAGGAGATGCAGCAATGATAACATTACCCGAATTGCCCTACGCCAAGGACGCCTTGGCGCCCGTCATCAGTGCAAACACCCTGGAGTTTCACCATGGCAAGCACCACCGGACCTATGTGGACAACTTAGGCAAACTGATCGCCGGAACGGATCTGGCCGATGCCGACCTGGAGACCATCATCAAAAAGGTCGCCGGCGATCCGGCCAGGGTGGGGATCTTCAACAACGCCGCCCAGGTCTGGAACCACTCCTTCTACTGGAAATGCCTGAAGGCGGGCGGCGGCGGTACACCGACGGGCGCCGTGGCGGCGAAGATCAACGCTGCATGGGGGAGCTATGAGAAATTTGCGGAAGAGCTTAAGAACGCCGGCGTGACACAGTTCGGCAGCGGCTGGGCCTGGCTCGTGCTTGAAGGCGGTCAATTAAAGATCACAAAAACCGCGAATGCCGACACGCCGATTGCCCGCGGCGTAAAACCGCTTCTGACCCTCGATGTGTGGGAACACGCCTATTACCTCGACTACCAGAACCGTCGACCCGATTATCTGGCCGCTGTGATCGGCAGGCTGATCGATTGGGATTTTGTTAACGCCAACCTCGTCTGACCGGTTTTTTTGATAGGAGGATTTGTCATGAAATGCAATATCGGCAAGACGGACCGCATCGTCCGGGTCATCATCGGTCTGGCTATCATCTGGGCAGGTTTTTATTATGAGAACTGGTGGGGGGTCGTCGGCATCGTCCCGCTCGCCACCGCCGTCATCGGCCACTGCCCGGCGTACGTGCCCTTCAAATTCTCCTCCTGCAGGAAGGACGATTGATCCCCTTCCCCTTGAGCGAGAGAATAACCCGTATTATCGATAACATCATGAGCTGGGGCATGTCATGGTTGCAGCAGATCCCGGAAAAGACGACAACCGCGAACACCGGAAACGGTTGAGGCAAAAATTCCTGTCTGCCGGGATGGGCGCTTTTCATGAGTACGAGGTCGTGGAGCTCTTTCTGACCTGCACAATCCCCCGTGGAGACGTCAAACCCCAGGCGAAGGAGCTCCTCCGGAAGTTCGGCTCCCTCAAGGGAATCGTTGATGCCGAGATCTCCGATTTGCAGAAAATCAAGGGGGTGGGGAGGGAGTCCGCAATCGTCATCAAATTCATCAAGGAGGTCGCGGCTCTCTACCTCCTGCAGAAGGCGAAGGCAAAACCTCAGATCGCCTGCACATCCGAGCTTTTTGATTTCTGCCGGACGGCGATGGGAGGGAAAAAAGACGAGGAGTTCTGCGTGATCTATTTAGACGCGCAGAACCAGATCATCGAGTTTGAAACCGTCCAGAAAGGGATCGCCAACCAGGCCGTGGTATACCCAAGGCAGGTTCTGGAGAAGGCGCTCCGGAATAAGGCCTCGGCGCTCATCCTCGCCCACAACCACCCCTCCGGCCATGTCCGCCCTTCCGACGCCGACATCCGCCTCACAAAAACGATTCAGGAGACGGCCAAGGCGCTTGACATCCTCATCCACGACCACATCATCATCGGCGAGAATCGCTTCTTCAGCTTCCGCGAAGAGGGTCTAATGCCCTGACCCCGGAAAGATCATGATTGCGGCGAGGCCCGGAGCACGAAAAATGAGGATCACGCATGACCCCCATTTTGTTCGCTGTATGATGATTTTTCTAAAAAAGACGATTCGGCAACAAGAGGAGCGTATCTACCGCTTGCCGTCGACCCTCTCTTTGAGTTCCTTGCCTACTTTGAAGAAAGGCAACTTCTTGGGAGAAACCTTGATGCTCTTTCCGGTCTTCGGGTTTCTGCCCGTATAGGCCTCGTACTTCCTTACAACGAAGCTGCCGAACCCCCTGATTTCGATCCTGCCGCTTTTACCCAGTTCATCGGTAAATCCCTTAAACACCAGATTCACCACGTCAATCGCCATTTTCTCCGTCAGGTTTTCTTTGCTGCTTAACGCCTCGATAAGTCCAGATTTGTTCATGCCTTCCTCCTTAATAATGGCTCTTCACGTTCATCCCCTGAACCAGACCGAACAACGGACTTGTTCAAATAACGTGATAATATACCTTTATTTTCGGCGACTATTCATTATTTTCAAATGAATGTCAAGAGAATTTTTCCCCGATTTTCGACCTTCGGCGTGGATCAACAGCCGATCCACCTCTTTCGGGGTCATTCTGCGCCATGCGCCCTCACGCACGGATTCAAGCGTAATATCCGCTACAGCAACACGGATCAAACGGCAGACGGGATGGCCCAGAGACTCAAACGCCCGCCGGATCACACGATTCCTTCCATCCGTGATTGTCAGCCGAAGCCAGGAGCTTCCAGGGTTCGTCTTTTCGAGGCGCACGTCTGAAGGTGCGAATCTCCCGTCGGGCAGATCGATCCCCTGTTCCAGGAGCTGAATTTCCCTCTTCGGAAAGTTCCCCTCCACCTTGATACGGTACTGCTTCGGAATTCCGTAGCGGGGATGCTGAAGGCGCTGTGAAAAGGCGCCATCGTTGGTCAGGATCAGAAGGCCCTCCGAATCGTAGTCGAGACGTCCGACGGGAAACACCCGTTCCGTAACCCCGCTGAGAAGGTCCGTCACGATCGGCCTCCCCTGCGGATCGTTGAGAGTCGTTACATAGCCCTGCGGTTTGTGGAGCAGGATATAGACCCTCTCCGCATCACAGGAGATGAGTCTGCCATCCACGCGGATTTCATCCCGATCGGCGTCCGCCTTTGTTCCCGGTTCCGTCACCACGGCCTGGTTGACGCTGATCCGGCCTTCGGCGATCATCTTTTCCGCCGCGCGACGGGACGAGACGCCCGCCCGCGAGAGGATTTTCTGTATGCGTTCTTCCATGGATTTATTCCTGCTGCTCTTGAAAATCTCTCAGTTCCCGGAGTGTGGGCAATTCGGAAAGATCCTTCAAGTTGAAAACCTCGAGAAACTTCCGGGTCGTTCCGTAGATGATCGGTTTGCCGGGAACGTCCTTCCTGCCCACGATCCGTACGAGCTTCTTCTCCAACAGTCCCTTCAAGGCGCCGCTTGCATCCACGCCGCGGATCCGATCTATTTCCGCTTTCACAAGCGGCTGGCGATAGGCGACCACGGCGAGGGTCTCCAGGGCGGGCGTCGAGAGCAGGGCAGGACGGCCCGCCTTCAATTTCCGGACCCAGGGGGAGAGATCCGCTCTCGTCCGGAACTGGAAACCGCCGGCGACCTCCCGAAGGCAGATTCCTCCACCCCGCGCGTCGTATTCCCGAATCAATCCGTCCAGAAGAGAAACGATCTCCTTTTTTTCCGTATCGGACAGGGTCTCAACGATCCGTTCCACGGTCAGCGGCGCTTCGGAGGCAAACAGGAGCGCCTCGATGATCGCAATTTTCTCTTCCATCACCCCTCCTCTACCCTTCCACCGCCGGAAACAATCGGATCGCCCCGAAAGATCCCGACTGATAGGCCCTGACCATTCGCAGTTTCATGAGCTCCAGAATTGCGAGAAACGTGTAGATGATCCGCCTCCGGTCGGTTCTGTCACCCAGCAGATCGGAAAAGGTGATCTGTCCCTCTTCAGACAACCTCTCCATGATGTCGTTGATCGTGTCCGTCAGGGACATCTTCTCCATGTCGATCTCCAGATCCTCCTTGCGGTCGAGACCGGCGGTCATCCGGCGGAAGGCCGTAACGAGCTCAAAGATGTCAACCTCAATG
>Ga0208566_1001202_pt1 | contig 15389 bp, 17 predicted proteins | sample PL_2010_150m_FD_184159 | JGI IMG/M metagenome (GOLD analysis project Ga0208566, IMG submission 184159) | Freshwater microbial communities from Powell Lake, British Columbia, Canada to study Microbial Dark Matter (Phase II) - PL_2010_150m... | ecosystem: Environmental > Aquatic > Freshwater >...
ATCTATGACATAAAGATTAAGAAAATTAATCCTAGATCATTTACAATTCTTGTTGAATTAGATGGCGGAATTCCCCTCAAGAGATTTGTGACTGGAAATAATGTTGAACCAAACATTAGCATGCTACTTGAAAATTCATGTAAATGTACAACATTTGATTTTCATAAAATAGTACTCTGTAATTGAATTTCATATGTTCACTAAAACAAGGATAAATCTCCTAACTTGTCCGAACTAAATGAAATTTGCCTTTTTATGTCAAGCTTTTATTATAGTCTAATTCAATCTTGTTCGATTGGATCCTTTACTTAGAGTTCATGAGGCTTACAAAAACGGGCTAATTCCTGAAAAAATTCATTCTTTAATAATTGAGAGATTTGGGGTGACCCTGTCTGGAATACAAAGGATAGAAAAGGCATCAGGAATTAATTTTCCACTTGCATATGTGGAACCGTCAGTAGTAGTATCTCACCCATCTTCTGGCTCTTTTGATTATGGGATATTGTTTGCAAGGACAATTCCCGTTGTCTCTAATGATAAACTAAATGTCATAATACAGATAACTGCTCCTCTTGTAGCATATGGCCTCAAGGGCACAATCCATGCTATCCTGGCACATGAATTTCTACACTATTTAGAATTGATTAGAAGAATATCCAAGATGGATATTGTATCTGATGAGATTAGTGGAAATCTTTTTGAGAGTAGTTACTCTGATTCTACCAGACTTTTTGATCCAAGGGCCGTATTTGATGATAAAACACTACTATCTCATATAACTAAAAAATTTCCAGAAGGATTTAGAGACTATAAACTTGAGGATAAAGTTCTAAAACTCTGGATAGAAAAGAATCTTCCAATCATAAACATTACAATGGATACCAACATAGCCAAGATTCCAGCAACCGTGATTGCAAATACTACGATTGAACCAAACCTTTTACAGAAATTAGATCAAATAGAACAAAAGGTTTCTCGTCTTAGAAAAAAGAAACTATACTAATTATTAAACGAATTCGGTAAATCCACACTTGCCGCAACTGCGTCTATTTTTATGGTTTGACATGAATACTCCCTTGCCACATCTTGAACATTCTTTCTTTGATCTCTCTACCTTATCTCCAGACACCTTGTAATACTTGTATACTAATGGACTTGAGCCCTTTTTGCCTGCCATTACTTACTCTCTTCCTTTGGTGCTTCTGCTTGTTCGGTTGGAGCTTCAGTACCTTCTGGTTTTGCAACTGCGGCTTTTGCTTTTTCTATTCTTGCAAAAACTGCAGCCTTGAGATGCTCCTTAGCAAGTTTTTCATCTTCATATACATAGAAACTTCCTGATACAACTGGTCTTCCAGTTTCATTTTTCAAAAGTATTGGTATTACAATTTTTCCTTCCAAATTGAATTTTTTTGAGATCATGTCTACTGCTTCTAGCTTCTTTAGTCTGCCAGCAAGCCCTTTGAAATTACAAGTAATCTCTCTTCTTGACAGTAAAGGATTCTTTACATCTCTTGTAACTTCGATCATGGACATGTAATCCAAGTCCTTTTAATAGTTCATATAAATCTTAACGGCTACTGGACAACAAATTTATGAAATCATGATATCTCAAGCCTGTGGACAGATTTATGGTACACCTGAAAAACTCAGGTTATGTTACAACTGATGCAAAAACACTACTTGCAAAAGCTGATCAATTAACTTCGGAGATGGATGTAATTGTACGCGATATGAGAGTCTCGACAAAATATTTGGAATTTGATGTATCTGTTAAAAAAGAAGAACTAGATGAAGTTGTAAAAAAGTTTCAGCCTCTTGGATCTCTTAGTGATGCAAGACATGTTGTAGAAGAAAAAATTGAAAAAGAAGAGGCACTAAAAAGAGCAAAACAATACTTTAACGACGAAAAATATTGGGAATGTCACGAAGTGCTTGAAGGTGTTTGGAAAAAAACATACGAAGGTGAAAAAGATCTTGTTCAAGGAATTATTCTTGTTGCAGCAGCACTAGTTCATTATCAAAAAAATGAGAATGACATTTGTATTTCAATAATGAAGAGAGCAATGGAAAAACTCTCTAGTTCTTCTGGGATATATCATGATGTGGATATGGACACGTTTAGAAAAACTACTAAGGATATGATCTCTTCTGGAAAGATAGCACCATTTATGATTTAATGGTCTTTATTGCAGTATTGATGACATCGGCTCCCATGATGAGTCCAATACTGCCTTTCTTTGCCTGTTCTTCTGTGAATCTCATCGTTCCGTCTTTTTTGACAAAATCTCCTGAAATCAAAATGGGGACTGGATCGTCGCTATGACTTTTGTTTATACATGGTGTAGAATGATCTCCTGATATTACAACTGCAACTTTTGATGTATCTATGTTATCAAGTAAAGTTCCAAAGAATCTTTTGTCTATCTCTTCTATGTTTTGCATCTTGCCAACTGCATCTCCATCATGACCAAATTCATCTGGTCCTTTGATGTGAACATAGATTGCATTTTGTGTCTGCATTGCTTTGGCTGCAACACGTGCCTTCTCTTCATAATCTGTAAGGCCACCTGCACTAAATGATTTCATCTTCAAAACATTTGCAATGCCTATCTCTACTGGCATGTCTACTATGCATGAAAACTGCATCTCATGTAACTCGTTTATTGGAGTGACATCTGGAAACTTGTTTCCTGCATCACGTAATAGGATTGAATTTACCATCTTCTTGCCTTGTTCTTTTCTATTTTTGTTTACTATACTGTCTTTCATAATTTGAAGCGATTTGTCTGTAAATTCATTTACAAGTAATGCAGAAAGCTTGGCACCATCAGACTCGTTTAGGGGCAATGACTTTTCTACCTCCATGTAATCTCCAACTGCCTTGGCAACTCCCATGCCATCTATTCTTGCGTAAGCCGGATCAGTGTTGCTAATATCTGGTGTAAGAAATACGCCTTCACATCTTATTCTTACAATTAACCTGTGTCCAATTGTGGGTGCTACAACAACAGATGCTTTAGGATTTGAAAACTTGAGTTTTTCTTCTATCTCATGAGCAATCGCAAGAGCATCTTCTTTCTCTATGTTCCTTCCAGCTCTACGGTCTGTGATTATCTTCTCGTCATTTACAGTAGCAAAATTTCCACGCAGTGCAAGGTCACCATTTTTAAAATCAATTCCAACTCCAATTGCCTCAATTACCCCCCTTCCAACATACTGTGTATTTTCAAATCTATAACCAAGCATATTGAAAACTGCGATATCTGATTGAGGTGCTATTCCCCTACCTACCGAAATTACTTCTCCTATGGCTCCATTTCTTGCAAGTCTATCAAGATTGGGAGTTTTTGCATAACTTAATGGAGTTGAACCCTTCAAATCTGGATGAGGCAAGTCTCCTACGCCATCAAGAAGAACGTAGACCATATGAATATCCGAGTTATCCATTTTTCTAAATTCCTCAAGCTTCAGTTTTTTCATATCACACATAAACCTTGATTTTTTAAGCGATCAGAATTTTGAAACAAATTTCTACTTGTTTGTATTGTTTCACACATTAGTTTTCTAAAATGTTGAGAATAAATTTTTGATATCTGGACTGAAAAAAAATTAAGATGATGATATAATTGACGATAATTTTATCTTAAAATTCAATCTCTTTCCTGCAAGGGGATGATTCAAATCAACTGAAACTATTTGCTCTTCTATCGCAGTTATTATTGCAGGCACTTTTTCTCCTGTGGGAAGTCCTGCTTCAAACAATAGTCCTGGAACAAGTTCTGCGTCGGGTGGGAAAATCTCTCTTGGTATCTTTTGAATTAGAGTTGGATCGTGCTCTCCATATGCCTCTATTGGAGAAATAACGAATTGTTTTTCTTCTCCTTCCTTCATTCCAAGTATTGCATCATCGAATCCCTTTATTACCTGACCCCCTCCGATTTCAAATTCTAAAAGATTTCCCTCCTCAACATTGCTGTCAAATACTGTTCCGTCATCAAGAGTTCCGGTGTATTCTATCTTGACTTTGTCCCCTGTCTTTGCAGTCAAGGTTTTACCATCCATGTTTGCGTGTAGAAATATTCTTCCACTGTTTTCATATTTTTCTCACAAATGTGTACTAGAAAAGTTCTTTGGTGGATTTATTAATAAAATCTGATCTAGTCGTTAGAAGGAAATTGCTTTGCAAGTTCCTCTGCGAATTTTTCATAATGCTCTCTTGTCTTGCCTATCTCCTTGAGTTTTGTATTCTCAACCTCTAGTAGACTCTTATTCACCTGCTCTGCTTCATTTCTAAGAGCCATCTCGGCCATTTCAAATAATCTATTGTTTTCCTTCCATACGTGTTGCACAACATGATTGATGTATTCTTGCATGTCTATAATTAATTGGGTCGCATCGCCGCTTTTCAGGTATGTCTTTGACGATGCCTCCATTCTTGTTCCTAGTTTGCGCGTCACCTCATGTTCCATGAGCATAACAGCTATTGGACCTGAATCTCGTGACATTCCCTTTTTTTCAAGTTCTGGAAAGAGAGAGTTTTCTTCTTTTCCATGATGGCAGACATCTGTGAAATTCGTTGAAAAGTCAATCACTTGGTTTAGAATTGGTTCTGGTATGGTTTTACCAGATTGTAGCAAGGGAATGGTAGACCACATTGACTTTAGTACTTTTTCTATTAAATCATGATCTCGTCTTAATGATGTTGTTGACATGGAATGATTTCTAAGTTCTGATCTTCCAATTTAAGTTTAATTTTTTACAAAATGATTGTTTTGGACCATAACTGTCCAAATCGTACTGCGTTGGCGGTAATTTCCGATCTTTGCAAAGGTTTTAAATTGCTTGATCCAAAATCTAGCAGTATGGGGGATTTAAGGAAGGATTATTCTATTGATCGATTTGTGATCGTTTCTCCTGAAAATAACTCAGTAACTGATTCTAAGAAATGTCCCTATTGTCCAGGAAATGAATCTATGACTAATCCGTCTACACTTTCTCTGGTTGCAAAGGACGGGATGTTGCAAAGACTTCAAGATACAGAAGATCACTATGTGCAGAATTGGTCAGTAAGAGTATTTGAAAGCAAAAATCCTGTTGTTACAACCACTTCTGAAAACTCGTATAGTGATAGACCTCTCTACAGCGAACCTGCCTATGGATATCATTATGTTGTTGTAGCTTCAGAAAAACACAAAGATTCTCTTGCGAGTATTTCAACTGAACAATGGTCTAACGTACTTGTTGTAATCCAAGACAGGCTTAGATGGTTATACACCCAGCGTGGCGTAACATATGTTGCAATATATGTAAATCATGGAAAAGAAGCCGGTGGCTCTACTACCCATGCTCACCTCAACGTTGTAACTTTTTCCACAATTCCTCCTGTTATAGAACTGGAGGCAGAAGCTGCACACAAAATACTTAATGAAAAAGGAATATGCCCAATGTGTCAGACTGTAGGTACTGAAACTGGAGGGCCTAGACAAATACTTCAGACAGAAGGTTTTGTTGCTTTCTGTCCATGGGCTCCATCACATCCGTACGAATTTTGGATTTATCCAAAAAAACACATCACAAGTTTTTCTAAAATAACTCAAAAAGAGATAAATGATTTGTCGCTAATTTTACGTGCTACTTTAGGTGGACTTGCAAATACAATGAAAACTCTATCATACAACATGGTCTTTCATCTTTCTCCAGAAAAGAAAAACAATAGACAGATTCATTGGCACATTGAAGTATATCCACAAGCTGATCCTTGGTCTGGACTTGAAAGGGGATATGGAGTGTTTCTTAACAAAGTAACTCCTGAAAAAGCTGCAGAAGAGCTTGGTTCTGCATGCAGAAAAGAACTTGCTAGTCTTGTTGGAATAGTTTAGACAATCATTTGGTTTATTTATTCAAGTAAAAGATGGGTTGTCGTGGCAATTGAAAAATGGATATCTGTTGCAAGTCTTGGCTTGTTTATTATGTTTGTAGCTCAGATGATATCAATTTCTGTATATCTCACCCATCCATCACATGATATTGATCCTTCGTCTCAGATCAAAGAGTTCATATCGATTAGTATTGCACCTGCGATAATTTTAGCTGGTTCATCTTATTTGCTGGGGCGAAGATATGGTTCCAGACTTACCGGCTCACTTATCATATCTGGAGGAATAATCACAATTATTGGAATGTACTATGTTACTATTTTGATAAAACAAATCCAGGATGCATACCTTGTACCGGAATTAACAATAGCACCCTTTGTATTTATGGCAACTTCAATTCCTATAATTATAATAGGTTCATTGTTATTTCGATTGAAGCCTATGCCTAAACGAGATTATTTCTTTGACCGATGATCAAACCTCATCGAATTTGAGTGTCGTTTAAACCCAATATTCTCATAAAATGGAATGAGATCTTCTGAACAATCAAGAATAGTTTTATAACATCCTTTTTTCTTGGCGTATTTCAAAAGCGCATTAACTATTTTTTTCCCTACTCCTTTGCCTTGGTATTCTTTTCTTACCACTACATCTTCTATGTGACCTACTTTGCCTCCATCATGGATGAATTTTTGTTCAATCAAAAGGGTTGTTGCACCTATGATTTCTCCATTGTATATTGCAACATAAATTACATGATCTGGATTCTTTGAAATTTTATTGAAAATACTATTTGCTTTTTTTGGTTTGATGTGACTTGATTTTCTAAGCGAGTCAAGAGAAAGTAAAAATCCATTGTAAAAGTCTCCTCTTTGTAATTTACGTATCTTGATAGTTGACATACTTTGGTCTAAATCTGACCTAACCGTGCGATATATTGCTGATATGCACGTCTGTAAGAAGTCTTGTCTCCTATATCTAGAAAACCTTTCTTTATGAGAAATCCACTTACCTTGTTCTTCTTTGCTATGGCATTACGTATTACATCATCCATGCCATATGGTTTGTTGGGAGGTATGAACTTGAATATTCCTGGCTCCATTACATAACATCCTATGTTGATATTTCCTTTAACTTCTGGTTTTTCACGCCATGCTTTTACTTTGTTGGCTTTATCCATCTCTATGAATCCGTATTGTAATTTAGTTTTATATTCAAATAATCCCATTGTGACAAACGATTTTTTTCTATGATGATTTACTATCATACTTTTCAAATTAAAATCAAATATGGAGTCTCCATACAGGCAAACAAATGTGTCATCTATGAGTTCTTCTGCAGTTTTTAGTTGACCAGCTGTAGCAAGAGGCCTGTTTGCAACAGCATATTCAATTTTTACTCCAAATCTACTTCCATCCTCAAAATAATCTTCAATTGTCTTTCTTAGATAGCTTACACAAAGTACAAACGAATCAACCCCGCCTAGTTTTACCCATTCTATGAGATGCTCTAAAAGTGGTTTTTCTCCTAGTGGAAGCATCGCTTTTGGAAGAAATGTGGTGTATGGCTGAAGTCTTGTACCAAGGCCACCAGCTAAAATGACAGCTTTCATGTATTTCATTCTAGATTTCTGGTATTTATGTTGAAGGATGAAAAGATGCTATCTTACTATCTTCAAAATTTTTCCTAGTACGTCAATTGGATTTTTTCCAAAAATTAGAATCATGGCTTCTTTTCCAAAACCTCCTTTATGAAATACAATATCTGGAGGAGTTTTCAAATTTGTTATTGCCGCCTTGATTCCCCATGACATGGTGCGGCCCTCTCTTTCTCTAATCGTAAGTGGTTCTTTACTTCTATCGTAAGATGAAACCTTCATTCCTTTGAAGACTGCTTTTTTGATTATTTTTTCATCATACTTTATGTTCAAGCTAGATCTCATGGAAGGAAACTTTCTTGCCATTTCTAATACTGCCGATGCAATATGCTTTGATCCTCCATACTTGAGATTTCCTGCAATTGTTACAAATTTTCCAGTTCTTACAATTCTGCCTTCTAACCCCATTACATCTTTTAGGGTTGTTGGATTTGATGTTGAATATACAAAATTTGTTTGGCATTCTGGAATATATTCGTAAATGGACTCTATTGAGCAAAATTCTGAAATGGCATTTGATAATTGATTTTCAATCACATCCCCTTTTGTTGGAGTAATAATTGGTAAACCTCTTCCTATCTTTGTAGCATTTCTAATTGACTCTACAGTGAAAAGACGTGCAGAATCAACGGCGTCTGATAATTTTTTCCCTCTTGCGATATTTGCACATAATGCGGCTGAAAAAGTACACCCTCCACCATGACTTTCAAATTTCATTCTGGTATGAGAAAAAATACTAAATTTTTTATCCTCTAGAAGTAAATCCGTCACCTTGATTCCTTTGAGAAAATGCCCACCTTTTATTATGACATTTTTTGCACCCATCTTCTGAATCTTCATAGCTGCAGATTTCATATTTTTCAGAGATCTTATCTTGATACCTGAGATTTTTTCAGCCTCTGTTGTATTTGGAGTGATTATGTGGCAAAGAGGAATTAGTAACTTTTTGAAATCTGAAAAAGCACTTTCTGTTTGTAGAATCCCTCCAGTTGTAGACTTGAATATTGGATCAAGGATTATTGGTATTTTGATTTTTTCAAGTTCTGAACGTATTGCTCTTACAGTTTGCTTGTCATACACCATTCCTATCTTGATTGCGTCTATTTGGAAATCTTCCAGAATTGATCTTATCTGACTTTTTACAAGTAATGGTGAGACTGGTTCTACACCAAAAAACCTTGATGTGTTCTGACTTGTAATTGCGGTTACGACACTTAGACCATGTGCTCCAAATGCATTGAATGTCTTCATATCTCCTTGAATCCCAGCCCCTGAGGAAGGATCGGAACCTGCAATTGATAATACATGCATGATCTTAGGTTTAGAAACTCACGTTTAAATCCAATTACTCGCTAAAAATAGTAAATTGAGTACACAAATGAATTCAGCACGAAGAGGTGTTGCTACTGATGAGATGAAAGCCGTTGCACATGATGAAGATGTGACATTGGAATGGCTTATTCCTAAAATTGCAAATGGTTCTATTATAATTCCTCACAATAATGCTCGTCTACAAAAGATTAGGGTCGTTGGAATAGGAAAGGGTATGAAGACTAAGGTCAATGTAAATATTGGAAATTCCACATTAAATCAAAATCTTGAGGAAGAGATCAAGAAAGCTCAGGTTGCAATAAAATATCACGCTGATACTATAATGGATCTTAGCGATGGAGGAGATGTGGGATTGTATAGACGAAAACTACTTGAAGTTGCACCAATTGCTTTTGGAACGGTTCCTGTTTATGAGGCATATAATTATGGTGTGGAGAAACACAAGAATCCACTTGATATTACAGAAGATGACTTTCTCAATGCTTTTGAACATAATGTAAAAGATGGAGTTGATTATACTACAATTCATTCTGGTATAACTAAGGATATAGCAAAACGTATTCTTGCAGTAAAAAGACATGGGGGTATAGTAAGTAAAGGAGGTACAATTACAGCTGCATGGATGTTAAAGTATGATAAGGAAAATCCATACTTTGAGCATTTTGATTATCTGATAGAACTTGCAAGAAAATATGATGTTACTTTTAGTCTGGGTGATGCATTACGACCAGGTTCTATTCTTGATTCACACGATGAACTTCAAGTACAAGAAATGATCAATATCTCACGACTTACTAAAATCGCCCATGAAAAAGATGTACAGGTGATGGTTGAAGGACCGGGGCATGTACCACTCAACGAAGTTGCAGCCAATGTCCGATTAGCAAAATCACTAATTGGTGAAGTGCCATATTATGTACTTGGACCGCTAGTAACAGATATCGCTTCAGGGCATGATCATATTGCAAGTGCAATAGGCGCTGCAATTTCTGCAAGTGAAGGAGTTGATTTACTATGTTATCTAACCCCTGCAGAACATCTTGGATTACCTAATGCCGAAGAGGTAAAGGCAGGACTGATTGCATACAGAATTGCAGCTCATGCTGGAGATCTTGTCAAATTAAGAGACAAGGCAATCAAATGGGATATGGAAATGACTGAAGCAAGAAGAACATTAAACTGGGAAAAACAGATTGCACTCTCAATTGATCCGGAAGAAGCGGCACGTATTCATGCAAGAACTGGTCAACTCAAAGGAAACACAGTTCCATGTACAATGTGCGGTGGTGCATGTGTCTACATCATGCTCCCTCAACAGAGATTTACTAAAATCGAAGAAGAAAAATTACAACAGACTAGCTAGTACTTTCTCAAGACTTGGAACCGTTTGAAATTTTGTCATATCTGATGGTGATATCCACCGGTATTCAGAATTTTCCCAATTCAATCTGATCTTAGGTTTATCTACAGAAAATAAAAATGGAAAGATCAACCATTCGTGATTTGCGTATTGCGGTGAATCTATTCTCATTTGTGACGCAGCTCTTACTAGAGTAATTTGATTTTCTGTAATGCTTGTCTCTTCAAGTATTTCTTTTTTTGCCCTGTATAATGGGTCCTCACCACCTTCTATAATTCCACTCACTCCTGCCCAAAGTTCTTTCATTGTCCTTACTCTGTCGCTTCGTTTTAGAATGAGATACTGACCATCCTGAGTCAAAAAAGAAGTTACTATTTTAGTGGATTTCAATTATTTTTCTACAGCGTTTACCATTGTTACAAGCTTCTTGTATGATTCATCGAAATCAACATTCTTGGCTAATCTTTCTTTGGCACTTGAAATGTATTTTATCATCTCTTCTGTTTTATTCTCTTGAATCAAAATGAGCATCCTACCTATGTCCTTCCAAAATTCTTCTGCATATCTTCTTATTTCTGGATTTGAAATTATTGTTTCAATAAGTTCTTGGGGTTCTGTCATTATGCCTGTAGTAAGATATTTTTGAGCCTTGAAAGTAGTTCCTGCCATTTTTTCAACTAGGGAGAAATTTTCTTCCTTTGCAAATATGTTGGCAAGTGCCAAGTTTACTAGATGTGGCATTCCAAGTACAATTGCAATTTTCTTGTCATGCTCTGCTGCATCTATCTGAACAAAATTTGCTTCTTCAAATAATGATTTTACCACGGCCATCTCTTTTTTTGCATCTCGAATTGGAATTGAGATTATGTTTTGTCCTTTTAGTTTCTTGGTTCCAGGACCAAACATTGGATGAATACAAATGGGATTTACTTTATCTGGTATCTTAGAAAGCGCAGCGGCAGTTTTTGTTTTAAGCGAAGAGATATCTATCAAATAAGAGTCTCGTTTCATCTCTTTTGCTATGAGTCTTATTGTCTCAGGTGTACGTTTTACTGGGATGCATAAAATAACATAGTCGACTGTTAGAATGGCCCCTACAAGTGACTGGGCCTTTGTAACTAATTTATTTGAAATTACTTTTTCAGAGTCATATCCTATTATGTCATAATCTTTTTCAAGAAAATACTTTGAGAACCATTTTCCCATTTGGCCTTCTGCCCCTATTATTGCAATCTTCTTCTTCATTATTTACTCCTTAACCTGTCATCTATCATTTGCATTCCCTGATTAAGTGTATCTTCTGGCTGGCAGGCTGATATTCTGACAAATCCCTGATAGTTTCCAAACCCCTCCCCAGGTGCTATTGCCACCCCTGCATCCAAAAGTTTGTTTGTAAAATCCACCGAATCAAAATTATCTTGTCTTACTTTGACAAACAAGTACATGGCACCATCTGGTTCAACAAAATCTAGTTGCATTGTTTTTGCCCTTTTCGATATAGATTCTACTCTATTTTTGATAGTTTTAGCATTGTTAGTTGTATCTGCCTCTAATGCCTTCATGGCAACATATTGGATTGGTTCTGATACATTTGTTAATGCTAGAGCCTGAAGCTTTGACATTTTTTCTATAATGTCAGGACTGGATATTGCATATCCAATTCTAAAGCCTGTCATGGCATGAGATTTTGAAAATGACTGGGTCACTATGGATTTGTTGTACCCATAAGTGAGTATGCTCTTCCATGGTTTGTATGCATATGTAGAGTAGATCTCATCACTTAACACATACAAATCATTCTTGACTGCTAAATCCATTATTTCATCTTGTAATTTTACTGGGAGAATCTTACCAGTTGGATTGTTTGGATAGTTGAGAACAATCATCTTTGTATTCTGATTTATTGCACTCTCTATGTCTCTGATATTTGGTTCCCACTTACCTTCGAGTGTGGTGTGAATAGTTCTAACCTTTATTCCTGAATTGAGGGCGTTATCACGATACGCAGGCCAAGCTGGTTCTATTATTATGATCTCATTACCTGGATTCAATAAGCTTGAAATTGCAAGAAATATGGAAAACCGTGCTCCTGGAGAAACAAGAATATTTTGTGATAATGTTTTGGCTTTAAATTTCTCTGTGGCATACTCTGCAAGTGCATCTCTGAATTCTGACATTCCTTTTGAATCACCATATTTTGTGTATCCCATGTCATAAACTTCGGAGAGTGCGTTTTTGACAATCTTTGGTGGTAAGAAATCTGGCTCGCCCACCTCCATGTGAATTATTTTTTTTCCTTCTCGTTCCATTTTCTTTGCTTTTAAAAAGATAGACAAGTGTGTCTGCTTGTTTTCAGATTGAATTTTGACAGATTCATTTAACAGAAAATTTAACATTATCATGGCAGTTTTTTCATCTAGTCCTATCTCTTTGCATAACGTCAAGACTCTAGCACGAAGTTGATTTTCTCTTTCTTCATCTGTAACTCCTATGCCAAGATTGCTCTTTAAATTCCCAATTTCCTTTGCTGTATCGTTTCTTTCTTTAAGTAATTTTATAATGTCAAATGTTATTCTATCTATTTTGTCACGTAAGTTGTTAATGTCTGACATTTCTTATCTGATGACCAAGGGAATGAAACCTGCCCTGATTGCATGATCAGCGAGTACTACTGATACTAACGAGTCTACTACTGGGGGTGCACGAGGAACTACACATGGGTCATGTCTTCCTTGAACTATCAAAGAAGCGGGTTTCTTTGTTTTAAGATCAATAGTATGTTGTTTTTTTGATATTGATGATGCTGGCTTGAATGCAACTCTCAAGACAATTGGCATTCCTGTAGAAATACCACCTAGTATTCCGCCAGCATTGTTAGTCTTGGTTTGGATTTTTCCATTTTTAATTAAAAATTCATCATTATTCTCCGAGCCATGTAATGTGGAACCATGAAAACCAGAGCCAAATTCTACCCCTTTTACAGCAGGAATTGAAAAAAGTGCTTTACTCAAATCTGATTCTAAAGAGCCAAAAATGGGCTCACCTAGTCCTACTGGTAAATTCACTGTTAATGATTCGATAACGCCACCTACAGAATCTCCACTTCGTCTTGCTGAAAGAATTGTTTGACGCATTTTATCGGCAATCTTTGGATCTGGACATCTTACTTCATTGTTGTATACTGCATTTTTCATTTTCAGTGTTGCATGTTCTTTCATTTTTATATTTCCGACTTGACATGTATAGGAAAAAGTCTCAACTCCCAAAGTTTCCAAAAGAAGTTTTCTTGCAATGGCTCCTGCCATGACAAATGTAGCTGTTAACCTTCCTGAAAATCTCCCTCCTCCTCTAATATCGTTAAATCCTTTATACTTGATATATGCCGGATAATCTGAATGACCAGGTCTTGGTTTCAAAGTAAGATTGTCATAATCTTTTGAATGCTGGTCTTTATTCCAAATGATCATTGTGATTGGTGCGCCAGTGGTATGTCCTTTGTATACTCCTGAAAGAATCTCGACTTTATCATCCTCTTTTCTTTGGGTTGTAATAATGGACTGACCAGGTTTACGCAAATCGAGCATAACTTGAATATCTTTTTCTTCAATCTGTAATCCTGCTGGACACCCATCTACTGTTGCACCTATGCATCTTCCATGACTTTCGCCAAAACTTGTAAAAACAAAACGTTGTCCTATTGAGCTTGAAGACATGATAAAATTTTCTTTTACGCGTTTATAATCTTTCTAGAAAATAGGGCTCTTTAGGATGAAATTGTTGAAAAATCTATCTTATATCAAACTATTATTTTTGCACCAATTTTCTTCATATCTTCTACAAATGTTGGATATGAGACATCTACCGAATCAGGATCAGTAACAGTACAATTTCCAACAAACATGCCTGCAATGGCAAGTGCCATGAAGAGTCTATGATCTTCTGAAGAGTCTAATTCCGCACTCTTTAGAATTTTTGGGGCTTCTAAAATTAATCCGTCTTCTTTTTCTGTTACTATGATTCCGATCTTTGCAAGTTCTTTTGCCAAAATTGCAATTCTATCTGTTTCTTTAAATCGTGCATGTTTTACATTATAGATCTCAATTGGTTTTGACGTCTTAAGCGCCAGAATTGCCATTGGTGGAAGAAGGTCGGGATTGTTTGAAAGATCAAATCTTCCTCCATTAAGAAGTTTTGGAGAAGTTACTGTTATTTTTTCTCCCATGTTTATTTTTACACCTAATTGTTCTAGAAATGATATTATTTCTTTATCTCCTTGAGGCAAGTCTCCAATAGATGCTTCAATTGACATATCTTCTCCTAGTAATACAGCTGCTGAAAGTAAGAGTGCCATACTTGAGAAATCTGAAGGAACTACAAAATCAGTTGATTTGTATTCTTGATTTTGAACATTGTATTTTTTGTATGGCAAAATTACATTAACTGAAGCACTGAATTTTTTCATTGTAGCAATGGTAGAATCAAGATATGGCTTTGATACTAGATCTCCATCAATTTCTAGTGTGAGCCCACTCTTCATCTTTGGGCCTGAAATCAAAAGTGCGGAAATAAATTGGCTTGAGATTGAACCGGAGATATGTGTAGTTCCTCCAACTGCTTTTCCTTTTACTATGACTGGTGGTTTACCATCAGTTGATGTACAATGTACTCCAAGTTGTTCGAGTGCATCAAGAAGCGGCTGCATTGGTCTCTTTTTTAAACTTGAATCACCAGTTAGTGTTATTGTATCATCTGAAAGGGACGAAATTGCAGTTGCAATTCTAATTGTAGTGCCTGAATTTGATGCATCTATCTCACGAGTCTGTGGAATTATCTCTCCATTACTTTCAACTAGAACAGTTGAATTGTTAATTTCTATTTTGGCTCCAAAAGCTTTACATGCGTTAATTGTTGCTAGCGTATCTCTTGAAAGTAAAACGTTTCTCAAAGTACTTTTTCCATTGGCAAGTGCAGCCAGAAATATAGCACGATGCGAATAACTCTTGTTTGGGGGACATTTTATGACGCCCGAAAGACGTGACTTGTCAACCTTACATTTCATAAACTTCTGCCTTCCTATTGTTTATTGGAGAAACTATGGTTTCTCCTTCTAAAGATGAGAATACTTTCTTTACCACAGATATTTTATCATTATTTACTACTGCAG
>Ga0208566_1001206_pt1 | contig 15366 bp, 14 predicted proteins | sample PL_2010_150m_FD_184159 | JGI IMG/M metagenome (GOLD analysis project Ga0208566, IMG submission 184159) | Freshwater microbial communities from Powell Lake, British Columbia, Canada to study Microbial Dark Matter (Phase II) - PL_2010_150m... | ecosystem: Environmental > Aquatic > Freshwater >...
GGAATACACAGTCCGCATCCGTTGCATTCTTCTTCGTCAATCCGGATGATGTTTCTCTTCATTTTTTATCCTATTATTATATTGTGGTATAAAATTACCTTTTTAAAATAAAAAAAATCGTAACTAATCAGTTTTAAAAAAATAACCGTTATTAACAATTTTATGATTGAGATTAATTGGTTTTACTTTAGTTCGTGTCATTAATTTTCAAATTCAGCAGATACTAACAAAAAGGGGTTATAACCCTTGATAAATAAGCGATTTCGTTCTTTGAAATAATGGATTTCAGGATTAGTTTTGCAGTCTATATTATGCGAACTCCTGAGCAAATAATCATCGAAGAATTGAAGCGTATCATCTTGATACAGGCTCAGGAAATTAAATTGTTGAAGGCCAGAATCACTGATCTTGAACAAAAACTTGAACGATACATTAACCGAAAAGACAGTAATAATAGCTTTCTGCCACCTTCTAAGGACGAGAACCGGCCACCACGCACGAGCAGTCTTCGAGAGAAAAGCGAACGTAAAGTAGGAGGTCAACCCGGACATGAAGGCAAAACACTGGAGATGACTGAATCCCCGGATGAGGTTATTGAACATTGTGCGTGTTTTTGTCCTGAATGCGGCAAAGATTTGATTAACCGGCCATTTGAGCTTTTTGGAAAACGTCAGGTAATTGACATTCCCACGATCAAACAAATCGTGACTGAACACCGTGTTTATCGGTGCACATGCACTTGTGGTAAGATGGTAGAAAGTGAGTTTCCTGTTGGCGTTGATTGTCCTGTCAGATATGGCAAAAATATTGAAACTCTCATAGGATATCTCAACGTCAGACAATATCTGCCGTTTAAAAGACTTCAGGAGATGTTGCATGATCTCTTTGCGATTCCAATTAGTGAGGGCGGCTTGCATTGTCTGCTGAACCGGTTGGCATCGAAAGGTGGTGACGCCTATGAAATGATCCGGAAAAGTGTTTTGAATAGTCGGGTTATTGGTACAGACGAAACAGGTATGAAAATCAATGGGAAAAAGCATTGGTTCTGGACTTGGCAAAACAAACGCGCTACTTTTATTGTTGCTTCTACCAACAGGGGAACTTCTACGATTCATGAACATGTAACCGGAATATCTCAAGATGCTGTACTTGTTCATGATTGCTGGAAAGCACACTTTCAAACTCCGGTGAACAAACACCAGTTGTGCACGGCTCATCTGGAGCGCGAAACCAAATACCTGGAGGAGCGTTACAAAGTAGCCTGGCCGGTTAGATTCCGGGTCATGCTGATGGAGGCACAGAAACTTAAAAAACAATTTACCCCTGTCGATTATTATTACCCGAACCATGCCCGAAGCAATTTGGAAAGAGAATTGGATAATTTGTTGTCTGAACCTTTGGAGCCAAAACACAAAGAGATAATTACTTTTCAAAAACGAATAATCAAGTATCGTGATCATGTCTTTACCTTTCTCTATCATCCAGATGTTCCCCCTGATAATAATGGTTCAGAAAGAGCCATCCGAAATGTCAAGGTGAAACAAAAAATATCAGGACAGTTCAAAATATTTGATGCTGCCGAAAACTTTGCCATCCTGAGATCCATTATTGACACTGCCATAAAGAATGGACAAAATGTGTTACAAGCATTGAACGTCATCGCCGATTATAAAAAAGACTGATTAGTTACAAAAAATCAAATGTATTTCTTCAATGTTTGTTCTTTCAGAAACCGTTTAAATTCGATCGTCATTTTATTGACGACATTTCCCATCAGGCATTGATCAAAATGGCAAATTTCATTGGCAAGTGGACAATCCGTGATTTCCAGAGGACCCTCGATCGATTGGTAAATGTCGAGCAAGGTAATATCGGCAGGTTGTTTTTTCAACGTAAAACCTCCCGAAGGACCCCGAACCGATTTTAACAGGTCATTCTTGACAAGGCGCTGGGCGACTTTTGAAATATGATTTTTGGAAAAACCGGTCTGTTCTGCAATCTTAACTGCGTTGATCCCGCCTTCATTGCGGGCAATCAGTACCATACTGTGGATGGCAATCGAAGCAGCTTCGGACATAGAAAAGATTTTTGCCATAACAGGTATTTAGGTATTTGAATGCGCAAATATAAAACTAATTTTTATTCTGCAAAGAAAAAACGAAAAAAAAAATTATTTTTGGTCTTTATCCAGGAATAACCAAAACACCAAACCAGGGTCAGGGGTTGAACAAAAGAAAAAAAGATACCAGTCGCCGTATAAGCAGCCTTGGCTGGGGTAATTGAACGAAGTGAGATTAACCCAGACGCAGCTGCGTTGCGGTGACGAGGCCACCCGGCCTGAGGGCATATTTAAATTAAAAATAAATCTTAATGGTAAAGATGATTGCTAGTTTTCAGAACCCCTTGATCAAAAAACTTCTGCTTCTCCAGGAGAAACCGCGAGAAAGGAAGGAGCAAAACCTTATTGTCATTGAAGGGATCCGTGAGATCAGGCTTGCTTTGATGGCCGGATTTACAGTAACCCATCTCTTTTATTGTAAGGATCTGTTCCCGGAAAACGATCTTAAAGAATTGTCTTCAGCATCGGTCACTCCAATGGATCTTGCAGAGGTTCCGGTGGAAATCTATAACCGGATCGCCTATCGCAAAGACCATAAAGGAGCCATCGCCCTGGCAAATCCAAAAAGGATACAATTCCACGACCTGAAATCGGGTTCCTCGCCGCTTTTCCTTGTTCTGGAATCGGTTGAAAAACCGGGAAACCTGGGGGCCCTGCTTCGAACTGCGGATGCAGCAAACCTGGATGCAGTGATCATTTGTGACCCGCAAACAGATATTTACAATCCTAACGCAATTCGTTCCAGCATCGGTTGCATTTTCACGATGCCGGTGGTGACAAGTACAACACCGGAGGCCATTGCCTGGTTGCGGTCAAATCATATCAGGATGTTTGGCACAGCGTTGACTGCAACCAGGTTTTACCACGAAACCGATCTCCGGGGCCCTGCCGCCATTATCATGGGATCGGAAGCATATGGATTAAGCAAGTCCTGGCTGGATGAGGCGGATGAACTGATCAAAATCCCCATGAATGGGAAGATCGATTCGATGAATGTTTCAACCTCCGCGGCGGTAGTGGTGTTCGAGGCACTTAGGCAACGGAATTTCAAGTACTGAGTTGGCGAGTAATAAATAACGAAATCGCGAAAAGTGAAGAATGAAAAGTGAAAAGTGAAAAACAATAATTCCCTAATGCCCAATGGCTAATGGCTAAATCCTTGACTAACTCTTTTTCTTAGCCTTTTTCTCGATTTTTTCCAACCGCTTTTCTTTTGGTGTTTTTGAAGGTGCTTTTTTAACAACCTTTTTAACATTTTTTCCTTTTGACATAAATTTAGATTTTAATTGTTAATGTTCCGTTTTATCTGATTGATAACGTTAGTGGTTGTACAAAGGTATGAAGATCCAGTTTAAAGCTTTTTCCCAAACCCCAAAACCTAATATCTAACACCCAATACCCAATACCCAAAAATTCGTAATTCGTAATTATTTGAACTACCATTTATAGTGTTCGTCGTTCTCCCCAAGGGTCAGAAATCCTTTGGGCATCTGGGTTTTGAACTCAAGCGGTTGTCGTGTGACAGGATGATTGAATGAGAAATAATAGGCATGCAATCGTATCCTTCTTTTGACCTTGTTATTCGCCCCGTATTTAAAATCACCTACAATCGGGCAGCCCATTTCCGCCATGTGAACGCGGATCTGGTGCTTGCGGCCGGTTTCAAGCCGGATCTCTACCAGAGTGTTGTTTTTCAACTCTTTCAGAACCTTGTAATGGGTAATGGCCATCTTGGCCCCGGGCCGTTCCTGTTTCACGGTAAACACCTTCTGATCCCAGCCTTCAAGCATCCAGTTCTCAAGCTTTCCTTCGCTGTTTTCGGGTTTTCCTTCAACCAGCGCATAATAGCGTTTTTCCGTTTCTTTCCAGTGTTCCTTGATCATCTCCTGAATCTTCTCCGATTTCGCAAATACCAGGATTCCCGAGACTTCCCGGTCGAGCCGGTGAACAACATAAATCTTTTCCCTGCCTTTTGAGCGGTCACGTACGTAATCTGTCAGTTCTTTATACAGCGAAGTTCCATGTGTTCCTTTCTCACCATAGGTAAGGATTCCGGCGGTCTTAACCACAATGATCAGGTCGTTATCTTCATAAAGAACGGGAAACGGGCAATTCTGAGAATCCACCGGTGCTTTGTATTTCGTATATTCAACTTCATCGCCGGGTTTGACCATAAAATGCTGCTGCATAACAGCCTTCCCATTCACGCTCACGCTGCCGTGTACTATGATCTTCTTGACCATGGATCGTGATCCGGTTTTAAATTCTTTGATCAGAAGATCAGTTAAGGAGATCTCTTCTTCCGGATTGATTTTCATTTTCTTGATTTGATGCAAAGATCGGAAAGAAAAAGGACAGGGCTCTATTTTAGAGTAACTTTCATCACTACAGGTTGGTGATCGGAAAAATTGAATCCTGTTGCAACGGTATGAACCGATTCAACTTCCACATTTGGTGATACCACATAGAAATCAATAATGGTGGTTTGGGTTTTCCCTTTTTGATACGGCATATCTACATCCCGGTTTGTGGGGGCCAAAGGATCGAAGGCAAATCTCCATCCCGGCAGGAAGGTGGAATCCAGTATGGGATCGATCGCTTTAGCCGGATCTCCTGAGATCAAGGGCTTCGGCCGGAACCCCTTGGGATTGGTGTTCCAGTCTCCTCCGGTGATCACATAATTACCTTTTGTGTATTCCGAAAGCACAAAGGAATGCAGTTTCTTTAATTCTCTTTTTCGTAATGTTCCACCTTTATCGTAGGTGGAATTGTGAAGGTTGACGATGACAAGTTCTTTCCCGGAAGACAGTTGGTACCGAAGCACCATAATACAGCGTTTCAACAACACCAGTTGTTTCGGCCAGGAAAACCGTGTTCCGAAATCGATGCGTTCTGCTGCTACGGGTTTATACTTTGGATAACAGGCGATCCCCGAAACGACACGGCCCATGGGGTTCTTCAACGGTACAGGAACAAACCGGCTGTCATAATTCTTCGCAAAAAGTGAACATCGCCCAGGGAATATCTTGCCGATTTCCGCTACTTCATCTGTAAAATAACTTCTTTGGGAATGGATATCCGTTTCCTGGAGGAGAATAAAATCTACAGAATCCATAGATGAAAGGAATTGGCCTATCCCTTCCAGGTATCCCTTGAATTCATTTTTCTCCGGCCTTACCCTTGTCCCTCCTTCATAAAAGAAATCCATCTTTTTCCCAAGGCCGCTGTAACCAATGTTCCAGGTAAGAAAAGTAAAATCAGTTTTTAAAGGAGGTAGTATCATCCCATTTCCCCGGATCACAATCGTTTCCTTACCTGCCGGATGAAAATCTGTCACCGTCAGGAACAACAAAAAACCCAGGATGATTCCTGCAGGAATTAGCAGGATCCCGGCAAGCACTTTGATCAGCTTTACGCTTCTTTTCATCCTCCCGGTATATGGTGGCCGAAATGTACCATTTTTTTCATAATTTTACTGCGTTAATCTAATCCAGTGTCCTTTTCATGCCCATCCTTGGATCTATCATCAAGACTGCCTATACCCTCCGTCAGATCCCCATTGACATTAAAAAGAATTTTAACCCGGTAATCGCCCAGCGAAAGGAATTGAAAAAACTTCTGAACCGTTCGCAGGATACCGCATTCGGAGAACATTACCGGTTTGCAGACATTCTTTCGCAAAAGGATATTGTAAAGGCTTTCCAGGAAATTGTATCGGTGCACGATTACAATTCCATGTTCAAGAACTGGTGGTACCGTAGTCTGAACGGGGAACCCTGGGTTACCTGGCCGGGAAAAGTCAAGTACTTTGCTTTGACCTCCGGAACTTCTGAATCATCCTCCAAACACATTCCTGTTACCTCCGCAATGCTTCGGGCTATTCAGAAAGCAAGCATCCGACAGCTGGTGATGACCACCAAGTATAATTTCCCGGATGAGTTTTACGAGAAAGGGATCCTGATGATCGGCGGAAGTACGCACCTTCAGTATAATGGCACCTATTACAAAGGCGATCTTTCAGGGATCACGGCGAGCAATATTCCTTTCTGGTTTCAGCATTTCTACAAACCCGGCCCGCGAATCTCCCGGGAAGAAAACTGGGCGTTGAAACTGAATGAGATTGTGAGGAAGGCTAAGAACTGGGATATCGGCGTGATCGTGGGTGTGCCGGCCTGGATCCAGATCATCCTGGAACGGATTATTGCACATTATGGTCTCCGGAACATCCATGAAATCTGGCCCAATTTCTCCGCTTATGTGCACAGCGGGGTTTCCTTTGGGCCTTATATCAATAGTTTTGAGAAACTGCTCGGAAAACCCATCGTATACAACGAATCCTATCTTGCATCGGAAGGTTACATCGCCTACCAGCAGGCAGGCACACGGAAATCGCTGACCATGATCCTTAATAATGGCCTGTTTTATGAATTCATCCCATACAACAGTGTCAATTTTGATTCTGAAGGCAATCTCCTCCCTAAACCGGAAACTCTTACCATTGCGGATGTGGAGATCGATAAAGAATATGCCTTACTGCTTTCATCCTGCGCCGGGGCTTGGCGGTATCTTATCGGCGACATCGTTAAATTTACCAGCAAGGAGGCCTGCGAGATCCTGCTCACCGGGCGTACAAAACACTTTCTCAGCCTCTGCGGGGAACATCTCTCTCAGGACAACATGAACCGTGCGGTTAAGATGCTCCAGGATGAATTCAACATCAAGATAAATGAGTTTACGGTCATGGGGATCCGCTATGGAAGCTTGTTTGCACACAAATGGTACCTGGGCACCGACGACCCTGTCGATCCGTTAATAGCTGCATCAAAGCTGGATGAATACCTTTCAATCCTGAATGACGACTACCGGGTCGAACGTATGGAGGCCATCCGTGAAGTGTATGCGGAAATATTACCTTTGCGGGTGTTTTATGACTGGATGAAAACGAAAGGAAAGGAAGGTGGCGCCTTTAAATTTCCACGCGTGCTTAAGGAAACGCAACGGATTGAATGGGAAGCGCACATTGCAAAACTGATACCGCAGGAGATGCGGAACCAAACAAAATAAAAGTAAGATGTTCGTCAAACTCCTGCATCCGCTTTTTGAAGGACTGATTCTCGGCATCACCGTCGCAATAACGCTGGGGCCTGCCCTTGTTGCACTTCTGCAAACCAGTATCAAGCATGGTATAAAAACCGGGATATTCCTTGCTTTCGGAATTTTTACCAGTGATCTTTTTCTCGTTGTTCTTGCCTTTTTCGGTGTTTCCGAGTTCATTACGGCACCGAAATTTCACCTGGCATTCGGAATCTTAGGCGGAATCCTGATGATCTCGTATGGCATCTATACTGTTTTCCGTAAAGTCCCGCAAACCGAGCAAGTGGAAGCCATCAGTGAGATCCACGTGAAAAGGCCTGGAGTCCTGCCCTATTATTTCAAAGGTTTTCTCCTCAATGTTGCAAATCCTTCCCTCTGGTTCTTCTGGATCTTCTGGGTCGTTTCGATCAACTCAACCTATGGCGGCGACCGGAAATCTGTTGCCATGTTCTTTGCAGGAGCATTGGGAATGATTCTCGCGACCGATATCCTGAAATGCGTTCTTGCCAACAAGATCAAGGTGCTCGGCAATCCTAAAGTCAAACTCTGGATCAACCGGATCGTGGGTATCCTCTTTTTCATCTTCGGCGCTTTTATCATTACCGGAACATTACTGGAATACCTGGGAATACATTTCAGGGTTTCTTAACATTCATTCATTTATCATAAAAAGGATTCCATGGAAACAAAATCTTTTAAATACCGGTGGTTTCTGGCAGTCAACGGGGTCATTGCGATTTTGTTCGGCTTGCTGCTTCTTCTCTTCACCAAAGAAATTATCCTGAGTATCGTCTTTTTTTCAGGATTGGCGATAGCGCTGGGAGGATTGTGCTTCCTTTTGGTGGCCATCTACTATTTGAAGAAGAACAGAAATGTAGGGATGCTGATCCTTCAATCCATATTCAGCTTTGTCATTGGTTTAGGGATCATGATCTTTCAAAAAGAATCCCTGCAACTATTCTTCCTACTGCTCGGAGTCTGGGCAATTATCGTGGGAATTTTCCAGCTTGTGATCCTGGTTAACATCAAACGGAATCTTTCCAACAATAATTTCATCCTGTTCAATGGCCTCCTTACTATTGCACTGGGTATCATGATGATCCTTGAAAAAGATGTGGCCGGGGCTTTCCTTACTAAAGTCCTGGGGGCATTCGCAACGCTCTTCGGGATCGTGATGATCTACCTTTCAATAATCATCCGGAAAACCGCGATATTAACAGAGAATGAAACGGATTCTCGTCCCCGGTAGGAATAGTTCAGATCGTGCGGATCAGTTTTTCGAATTCGGCCTTGAAGTTGGTTCCAATGGGAATGTAGCGGTCTCTCAGCTTGACCTGGTTTCCTTCAATAAGTTCGATCTTGGAGAGCGACACGATAAAGGATTTATGGATCCTGGGAAATTGTTTGGGGGATAACAGGTTTTCCAGGTTTTTCATCGAATGATAACTGATGATCATCCGGTCGGTTGTATAGATCTTTACATAATCCCCGAGGGCTTCGATATAGAGGATATCGTTGAGGCTGATGCGGTAGGTTTTTTTAAAGCAACGTAATAATAATGTTAATGGCCGTCTGGAAATCCATGGCCTGTAACCTGAAATGCCGGGTAAGAAAGATCAGCACGACAAAGAGTACCAGGCTTAATACCCAGAAGAGGAGATGCATCAGGATGCTGCCAAAACGGATCTTACGCGGGATTTCTTGAATCATCATAGCAGGGCTCAGTTTTATTTTCAAATATCCAAAAAATCTCCACGAATTCAAAGGAATTTTGATGTTTTTGCTGTTTTCACTGATCAACATCCGTTTTTGTTCGTTAAACCGAAAAAGGAGTTAAGCAGGGAAAAGTACCAACTTATCGACTTTTAACCGTATTAATCTAAAAAAATTGCCCGGTTTTTTTCTTCTGCGTAATATTGCAAAAAAATTCAGAATAATAATCGTTATAAAATCGGATAAAATGAAGAACAAAATTGTTTTCATGACCATCCTCCTAGTCTTTTCTGCGGGAGCCAAACTGTTTGCAGGGAATCCGCCCGATGAAGGGAATGTGGCTGCCCATTCTCGTTGAACGCCTGAATTATGTGGATATGGAAAAAATGGGATTGCACCTTACCATCCAGGAATTATACGACATCAACCACTCCAGCCTTAAAGACGCCATTGTCGGGTTGTCGGGTGGCGGCGCTGCTTCAGGTGGTTTCTTTTGTACGGCAGAAGTTGTTTCAGGCGAAGGCTTGCTGTTTACCAACCACCACTGCGGATTCAATGCAGTGCAGAACCATAGCACTCCCGAACACGATTATCTTACCGATGGATTCTGGGCCATGTCGAAAAAAGAAGAACTTTCCAATGAAAATCTCTGTGCTTCATTCCTGGTACGCATGGAAAATGTTACAGACTCCATTATCCCCTTTCTTTCGGATACGCTGAAAGAATCGGCCCGTTCGGATAAGGTCAAAGAACTCACAGCAAAAATGAAAAAGAGGGCTGCTGAAAACGGAAAATACGAAGTCAGTATAAAGGCCTTCTATGGAGGCAATGAATATTATCTTTTTGTCTTTAAAACTTACAAAGACGTACGGCTGGTAGGTGCACCTCCTTCTTCCATTGGGAAATTCGGCGGTGACACCGACAACTGGATGTGGCCCAGGCATACCTGCGATTTCACCGTATTTCGTATCTATGCTGATTCAACTGGAGATCCCTCGGCCTACAGCGAAAAAAATGTTCCCCTGAAACCCAAATATCACCTGCCCATCAGCCTGAAAGGGGTAAAGAAAAATGATTTTGCCATGATCTGGGGATATCCGGGAGGTACAACCCGCTACCTTACTTCCTACGGAATGGAATTCAACGTGAATACGTTCTATCCCACCCTCATCAAGATTTTCGGGAAAGAACTGGAAGTCATGAAAGAACGGATGGATGTGGACAAGAAAGTCAAAATTGATTATGCAGGAAACTATGCCGGGATTGCCAATACCTGGAAGAATTTTATCGGGCAATCAAAAATGTTGGTTAAAAATAAAGTGGAGGATAAAAAGAAAGCCATTGAATCTGAATTTATCAACTGGTACAGCAAGTCGCCCGAATTGCAGAAAAAATACGGTACGGTTCTTGACAACATAAAAAACGGGTACAGCAAGATGAACAAAGTCGTCATTCCTTTCTTCTATTCAAATATCGCGGGAATGGGACTGGATGCGGTTCAACTCGCGGGTCAGTTCGGCAGCCTGAAATCTGCCCTGGAGAAAAAGAACAAGGGCAGTATTAAAGAATCGGTAGAAGGGTTGAAAACAACAACCAAAGAACATTTCAAAGACATCGATCCGGTTATTTCTCAAAAAACAATGGCCGAGCTCTTAAAGCTTTACGCACAAAATGTTCCAAAGGACCAGCTGCCTTCGGTCTTCGCGCTGATCGAAAAAGATTATCATAATGATTTCAACGCCTTTGCCGACGCCGTTTTCCAGACATCTGTCTTTGTTACCGAAGCAAATGCAATGGCGTTTCTCAATAAGCCGGGTATGAAAGTCTTTAAGAAAGACCTGGTTTCAATCATGGCTCAATCGTTCCAGGATGCAACCGGGAAATATGCTGCTGCCTATGGCGAAGCAAGAACGTTCATTTCAGCCGGGAATCGTCATTTTATTGCCGGTCTTCGTGAAATGAACCCGAAACTGGTGGCCTATCCTGATGCCAATTCAACCTTGCGTATGTCCTATGGGCAGGTTCTGGATTATTTCCCTGCAGATGCCGTACATTATGAATATTATACAACCATGAAAGGCGTGATGCAGAAAGAAGACCCGAACAACGATGAATTTATCGTGCCGGATAAGCTGAAGGAACTCTATAAAACAAAGGATTTCGGACAATATAGTGAGAACGGGGAAATGATTACCTGCTTCCTCACTAACAATGATATCACCGGCGGAAACTCCGGAAGCCCTGTCATTAACGGAAACGGACAGCTGATCGGGCTGGCGTTCGATGGCAACTGGGAGGCAATGAGCGGAGATATTTCGTTTGAACCCGATCTGCAGCGGACCATCAATGTGGATATCCGGTATGTCCTTTTCATCATCGATAAATTTGCCGGTGATACCAACATCATCAAAGAACTTACCCTGGTAAAATAGAACAACAGCTCTCTTTATAGATTCTGCCTGTACAATGTTTTGTTATCCGGATCGCCGAGGACATCATACATGTAATAGACCTGGTCTTTATAAATTCTGATTTTCTGGGGATAGGGATGAATGAGCGTGAGAAGCTTATGAAGATCCCCTGTGTTAAGGTCAATCCGGTAGAGGCTAGTCCCGGTACTTTTCAGGAATGTTGTATAAACTTTCGACTGGTTTTCATCCAGGAAAATATCCCCCGACCACCTTCCGTCTTTTATTTCTTCAATATTGATCTTCAGCTTGTAGGAAAAATTTCCAACCGTGTCGTAAAACTCAAGTTGTTTCGCCGGAATGTCAAAGATGCAGACAAATTTGTTGATTATATACAGCGCAGTTTTCACCGGCCGGTAGAGAACTTTTTGGGTAAAATTCCATTCATTGAATTCTTTTCTTTCACTTTTTAGTTCCTCCCTACTCATAACCTGCTCCCTTTCCATATTGTTTAATTGAGCAAGATAATCGGGCTGGTCTTTCATTAATGCCCAAGCATCTTCCGGGTTCCGCCTCAGCATTTTCGCTTTCTTTTCATCAAGCACCTGCGTCAGTACATGTCTTTTTTTACTGATCCGGTCAATTCCGTAATACTGCACACCCTGCCCCAGGTTGATCATCTTTTTAAAGAAAAGGACCTGGTCTGTCGATGCCACGCAGTTGGCCAGCACATCGTTGAATTTGGCAATTCCCCCTGCATGAATCATCCGGAGCAACTGATCCCTCCGGTAAACCTGGAATACAGAATCCTTCCCGACAACATGAAGATAACCAAGACAATCCTTCAGAAGGGAAGTGGGCGTGAAGAACAGTATTCCGGATCGTGCTACCGTATCCCCTGAAAGGTTCCTGCAGATTAATTCTTCCTTTGAAACACGATTCCTGTATACCAGCAAATACACTAATCCACTGTCGATCTCATAATCCCTCAGGGTATAATGCTCATCCTTGAAAAAGGGTTCAATCCTGTTTGCCCTGATCTCTACTTCTTTCAGTTCACGGATATCTCTTTCCATGTAAAGGGTCATGGAATTTGATGTTCCGTCGAGAAGGATCCGCTTGGTTTTAAATCCAAGATGACTGACAATCATGAAGATGGGAATCGTATCGATGTAGAAGGAAAAGACCCCTTTCTGATCTGTGACAGATCCCAGTTTCGACCCTTCAAAGGAAATGTTGACATTTGCAAGCGGTCCCCTGCTATCGGACATGAAAACTTTGCCGTAATAAAAACGATAATGTACCTGGCCATCAGCAGGTTTTCCGGATAAAAATAATACAAGAAGAACAACCGGTAAAAGCAGGAACGGTTTCACAAAATCCATTATGATCATCCGGACACCACAGTGTTAAAATAATCTATTCACACAAAGCCAATGTGACGGGATCATTAATTTACAAGCACAAAATCCATCTGTTTTCTTGGCAGGTCAACTTTTTTTACCTTTATTTTGACTTTACCCCCAAGTTTGTATTGTTGTCCTTTTCGAGAACCGATCACCTGGTAATTCTCCTCATCCAGGTAATAAAAATCATCGTTCATGTCCCTCAACCGGATCATCCCTTCGCACTTGGTTCCTACAATCTCGACAAAGATCCCCCATTTACTCACCCCTGAGACCAATCCGTCAAAGATCTGGCCTACTTTATCCACCATGAATTCTGCCTGTTTATATTTTACAGACATGCGTTCGGCGCTTTCGGCTTTTCTTTCCATTTCAGATGAATGGTCACACTTACTTTCATATTCCTCCCGGTTGGTTGATTTCCCTTTTGAAAGATATTCCTGCAGCAGCCGGTGAACCATGAGGTCGGGATAACGGCGAATTGGTGAGGTAAAATGGGTATAGTACGGGAAGGAAAGCCCGTAATGCCCTATGTTTGTAGTAGTATAGAATGCTTTTGCCATGGTTCGAACTGCGATGGTTTCCACCATGTTTTCTTCACCCTTCCCTTTGATCTGGTCAAAAAGGCGGTTGAACGACTCGGCAAGGCTCTTGCGGTTCGTGAAATTGATCTTATAACCCAACTTGGCGATAAACTGGGTAAAATTCTCCAGCTTCTCGGGGACAGGACTGTCGTGTACCCGGTAAACAAATGTTTTTGGATCTGTATTTCCTTTTTTCTTTCCCACCCATTCAGCCACCTTACGGTTGGCCAGAAGCATGAAATCTTCTATCAGTTTATTTGCGTCTTTCATTTCCCGGAGATAAATTTCCACTGGTTTCCCTTTCGGGTCAAGTTTAAATCTTACTTCCTGTGTCTCAAAGTTGAACGATCCTTTCCGGAAACGTTCTTCCCTCAGTTTCGTGGCAAGTTTGTTGAAAATCAGGATCTCTTCTGCATGATCCCCTTTCCCTGATTCAATGATCTCCTGCACTTCATCGTAATTGAAACGCCGGTTGGAATGGATGATCGTTTTCCCGAACCACTCATTAAGAATACCTGCATTTTCATCCATTTCAAATACGGCGGAAAAACAAAGGCGGTCTTTGTCAGGCTGCAAAGAACACAACTGGTTGGATAACCGTTCGGGAAGCATCGGGATCACCCGGTCGACCAGGTAAATGGAGGTCCCACGCACATACGCTTCTTTATCGATGGCTGTTCCGGGCTTGACATAATAGGAAACGTCTGCAATATGAACCCCAATTTCCCAGTTGCCGTTTTGTAGCTTTTTCAGCGAAATGGCATCGTCAAAGTCCTTGGCATCGGCCGGGTCGATGGTGATGGTGAAAACATCCCGGAAATCCTTCCTGTTGCGGATCTCCTCCTGGGGAATGCCAACCGGGAACTGTTCCGCTTCCTGTTCAGATGCCGGGGAAAAAAACAACGGAAATTCAAATTCGGCCAGGATCGAATCCATTTCCACATCATTGTTTCCCGGCATTCCCAATACATGCTTGATCTCGCCAAAAGGGTTTTCCGATTGAGGGGGCCATTCTGTTATCTCAGCAACGACCTTTTGGCCGTTCTTTGCGCCATTCAGGTGGGTCAACGGGATAAAAATATGCACCGGCATGGAAGGATTGTCGGGGATAAGAAAAGCAAAGTTCCTTGATACCTCTATGGTTCCGACGAACTGTTTTTTATTTCTTTTAAGGATCTCGACGACTTGTCCTTCCGTTTTTTTCCCTTTTCTTCTCGGGAATAACAGCACCTTGACCTTGTCGCCATGGAGGGAATGTGCAGTACTGGTAGGGGAAATGAAAATATCTTCACTTTTATCAACCGGAATGACATACGCCTTTCCGGTTTGCTTCATATCGATGGTGCCGGTCATATATGCGGTTCCTTTGTGTGGAAACTTCTCGCTTTGTTTGTTTAACTGGTATGTGCCCTGTTTACTTTCTTCCAGTTCCCCGCTTTTTGTAAGCTGCTCAATAATACTCCTGACCAGTTCTTTACTTGCATTATCACTGACTCCCAGCCGGGCTGATACTTGTATGTAATTGAACTTGCTGAGTGGATTGCTCAGGAATACTTCCATTACACTTTTTACGAACGTGTTTGCGCTCTCGTACGTTTTTCTTTTCTTTTTACTCATTCTATCGCTGTTTTCTTTTATTGTAGTAAAGGTAATACATTTGAGGCACTGTCCTGGTTTTCTTCTTCCCCTGTGCTATTTATCAGAAAATCGAGTAGGAAGTGAGGGATTAATTCCCTCACTGTCCTCTCACACCACCGTACGTGCCGTTCGGCATACGGCGGTTCGTAAAGATATAGATTTAGTGTAAACATCGGAAAGACCTGAAAGACCAAGAAGGCGAAAGTATTCATTGGTTAGGGAACGAGATAAGATAGGGCTGTTGGCAATGCGCCAATAGCCTTTTCTTGTATTAGCATACTCCCAGGCCTTGGAAACAGGGATACCTAAGCGAACCAGGTTCTCATTCCTTGCCCTGATTCTCTTCCATTGTTTCCAATGGCACATGCGTAGTCTGCGTCGTAACCATTCATCGGTCTTTTGAC
>Ga0208566_1001209_pt1 | contig 15348 bp, 14 predicted proteins | sample PL_2010_150m_FD_184159 | JGI IMG/M metagenome (GOLD analysis project Ga0208566, IMG submission 184159) | Freshwater microbial communities from Powell Lake, British Columbia, Canada to study Microbial Dark Matter (Phase II) - PL_2010_150m... | ecosystem: Environmental > Aquatic > Freshwater >...
AATGAAATGTATTCTTGCTTGCCTTCTACACGGCTATGCGTATAGCTCAATGGATTTTCAAAGTCATGTGAAACATGCTTGTAAAACTCTTGATATTCTTCTTCAGTAATATCATTTTTATTACGCGCCCACAAAGCAGAGGCTTTATTCACCGTTTCGTCTTCATCAGTGGCTACTTGTTCGCCCTCCTTCCACTCTGATTTTTTCATCACAATCGGCAAAGTAATATGGTCTGAATACTTGCGAATAATGGTTTTGAGTTTCCAATCGTTTAAGAACTCATCCTCACCGTCACGTAAGTGCAATACCACTTCCGTACCACGTGTGGCTTTATCAGCTACTTCGAGCGTAAAGTCACCCTCACCCGCAGATTCCCAGCGCACTGCCGCAGTCTCACCAGCGCGGCGCGTAGTTAAACTTACTTTGTCGGCAATAATAAAGGCTGAATAAAACCCTACCCCAAATTGACCAATCAAATTAGCATCCTTGGCTTGGTCGCCAGACAAGGCATTAAAGAATTCTTTAGTGCCGGATTTTGCAATCGTACCAATATTCGCAATCACCTCATCACGGCTCATGCCAATGCCGTTATCGCTAATCGTCACAGTACGTGCCTCTTTATTAAATGCGATACGGATTTTTAATTCACTATCTCCGTCATACAGGGCGCCATTGGCGATTGCTTCAAAACGCAATTTATCTGCTGCATCAGAAGCATTGGAAATCAACTCACGTAACACAATTTCTTTATTGCTATATAGCGAATGAATCATCAATTGCAAAAGCTGCTTCACCTCTGCCTGAAAGGGCATGGATTCTTTTTGTGTGGTCTGTTTTGCAGTGGTGTCTTTAGCCATAAATTAAGCTCCTCAATGTATTAATAAAAAACAATACAGCTTTAATGGGGGTGAGACAGGATTTTTCAAGCGGGATTTTGAAGCCGCTTAATATTAAGCATTAAAATGAAATATTACTTTGTCATAAAACTTTCAAACTATAATGACAAAATAAACAATAATACTGTTTATCCTGTTACTAAAATTAATGGTCACCAAGCTACGTAAGACACTATGCTCAATAAACCCAACATGCCTGCAGAAAAATCTTTACTCGCCGCGATAGACTTAGGCTCAAATAGCTTTAGGCTAGAAATTGGCCAGCTAGATAGCGGTCATATTCAGCGCGTTGAATATCTAAAAGAACCAGTACGACAAGGTGGTGATTTAGATGAAGATCGCAACCTAAGCGCTGAAGCGATGGAGCGTGGTGTACGTTGCCTGGCTAGATTTGGTGAGCGCATTCAAGGGTTTGACCCCGCGCATGTGCGCGCCGTTGCAACCCAAACCTTGCGTGAAGCCAATAATCGCGATGTATTTATTAAAATGGCTAAAAAGGCATTGGGGTTTGATGTTGAAGTCATTTCCGGGGTTGAAGAAGCGCGCTTAATCTACCAAGGTGTGAGCCGTTTTTTACCACAATCTTACGACAGGCGTTTAGTCATTGATATTGGCGGTCGCTCGACTGAATTTATTTTAGGCCAAGGGTTTAAGTCACAACATACTGCCTCGCTACATGTGGGTTCGGTGGCTTGGTCGCTCAAACATTTTGCAACCGGCGATTTAACCGAAAATGCGTTTACCCGCGCAGAGATTGCCGCTGAATCTATTTTCGATACGCTGGGGGTTAATTTTAGCCGTAAACATTGGGATGTTGCTTATGGCGCATCTGGCACCGTGGGCGCCATTGCTGATGTCTTAGTGCAATACGGCAGGCCGGTCGACACCATCACCAAAGAAGGTTTACTCTGGTTACGTGAAGAATTGCTACGCGCCAGACACACCGATAAATTACGCTTATTAGGTCTCAAAGAAGATCGTAAAGCGGTGATTGCCGGCGGCTTATCAATTATGCTGGGCGCATTTGATTTTTTAAAAATTGAAACCTTAAATGTCGCAAAAGGGGCTCTCAGACACGGTTTATTGTACGATATGTTGGCACGTGACAATGAAATGGTCGATTTAAGAAATGCCTCCGTTCAGCGCTTAGCTCGTAAATTTGATGTGGATGAAGTTCACGCAAAAACCGTCGCCGATGTTGCAACAAAATTATTTGAAAAAATCAGCGAGGATATTCAGTTTGCCCCCAGTGAACAGGAAGTTCATGCGCGTAAATTACATTGGGCAGGGTTGTTACATGAGATTGGCTGTGTTGTTTCGCCGATTGACGCACATTTACATGGCGCTTATATTTTAGATCATGCCGAACCAGCGGGTTTCTCTCAAAGTGAATTACATTGTTTAAGCCTACTAATTTTAGGCTATAGAGGAAAACTAAAACGCCTTGAAGCAGATTTTTCTGACCGCATTTTTGTTATGCAGCTCGTCTGCTTACGCCTGGCAGTCATTTTATGTCATGCCCGCCAAACGCCCAACTTGCGTGGATTTCAGCTACATTCTCAACACAATTCCATTCAACTAACATTGCCGAAAACTTGGCGTGAAAAATACCCTCAGTCTTATTATTTATTAGATGAAGAAACACTGGCTTGGCAAAAAACAAACTGGCTGTTTGAGCTCATCTCCACCTAATGAATTGTCATAAAAAATTCATTTGCAACCGGAATTAAACGGTATAAACTGTTTATACCGTTTAATTAGGATAAAAAAATGTCAAAAACGACCCCAAAACCAACAACTGCAAACGCATCAGCATCAGCAAAAAAAGTGTTAGCGACAAAAGCGCCTACAACAAAAGCAGCGGCTACGAAACCCGTGGCAGCTAAAGTGCCTGCAAAAAAAGCAGCGGCTACAAAAATAGTGGCGCCAAAACCTGTAGCAAGTGCCGCCAAAAGTGCAGTAGCTAAGCCGGTAAAGCTAAAAGTAGAAAAAGTGAAAATGGAACGCGACAGTTTTACGATGCCAAAAAGTGAATATGCGCAATTTGGCGTACTAAAAGAGCGTTTACTTAAACTGGGCCAACCTGCGAAAAAAAGTGAATTGTTGCGTGCGGGCATTATGCAATTAACCGCGATGACAGACGCTGCCTTAAAAGCAGCCATGACTAAAGTACCGACCATTAAAACAGGTAGACCCAACAAGAAATAAGCTGGGCTTTAAAATGAATTAATAATTGGGCTGTTGCACTGTAAATAAATAGGTTTGCGGTGCAGCATCACTAAAAAGGTGCCGCTGGCGTATCCACCAGACTGCACCTTTTTTTACACTACAAGCGCCTGCTTGCATGCCTATTAACTGGGTAATCAACAATCCTAAATTAGGCTGATGGCCAACAATGAGTAGCGTTTTACTCGCATCATCGTTACACACCTGCTTAGCAATGGCACTCACCGAACTATCTACCCCCAAATACGCCACCACTTTGACCTCGCGTATGACTTTAGCGGTGTTGAGTTGCTGTAAAGCCGCTACCGTTTCTAAACAGCGACGTGCGGGGCTACATAAAATCTCAGTATTTTCTGGTAAATGTTCAGCTAGCCATGCGGCCATTTTAGCGGCATCTTTACGGCCACGCTTAGTCAATACCCTATCTGCATCTTCGCCACTCGCACTATGCATTTCCGCTTCGGCGTGACGCCATAAAATCAAATTCGCCATAATTTAGCGTGTGTATTGATTAATCAACTGCTGTTGCGCACTAAAGTCTTTTACTTGACCTACCCCTTTTAGTTTAGCATTCGGTAATTGGCTAACCAGCTGATAAGTGCCGTCTTCAGTCAGTATCCATGCATTCTGATTGTCATCTAAACTCATTTGGCAACACTCTTGCAAAATACGCGCGCGATTTTTAGTATCGACAATAGGCCAAGCAATTTCAATACGCCGCATCATATTTCGATCCATCCAGTCGGCACTGGCAAGCCACATATTTTCAACTGCATCAATATTGAAATAGAACACGCGAGAATGCTCTAACAAGCGTCCAATAATTGAACGTACACGAATGCGTCCCTCCAACCCTGGTGCATCTACCGGCAATATACAAGCGCCGCGCAAAATTAAATCGACCTCAACGCCGGCACGGCCCGCTTTCACCAAAGCCATGACCAAAACTTCATCCGTCAGTGCATTCATTTTTAAAATGATGCGTGCGGGCTTGCCTGCTCTTGCTGCAGCTTCAGCACTTTTTATCTTAGTCAGCATTTGCCTATGCAAATTAAAGGGGGCGACGAGTAACTTCCTCATACGTGGCAATTTAATCTGACTGGCAATATGTCTAAATAGATGCTCCATATCCCGCGTGATGTCTGAGTCTGCCGTAAGCATACTGACATCGGTATACAGCCTAGCGGTTCTCGGGTTGTAATTACCCGTAGACACATGACCATAATATTTTAAAGCCGACCCTTCACGACGCATCACAAGTAGCATTTTTGCATGCGTCTTTAAACCCACAACCCCATAAACCACTTGCGCACCAACCGACTCTAAACTTTCTGCCCAGTTAATGTTAGCCTCTTCATCAAATCTTGCTTTCAGCTCAACTACCGCCATCACTTCTTTGCCACGACGCACCGCTTCTTGTAACAATTGAAGCATGCGTGGGTCTGACCCTGTCCGGTAAATGGTTTGTTGAATCGACAATACGTCAGGATCATAGACCGCTTCACGCAAGAAATCGATGACCGACTCAAAACTTTCATAAGGTTGATGAATCAAGATATCGCGTTGTTTGAGCTGCGTAAAAAATGACTGATTCGGCACAATTTGCAAACTCGTGGCTGGCTCGAACGGCCTAAATTTGAGCTGACTGCCTTCGGCCAAATCTGCCAACTGCATCAAACGCACCAAATTCACCAAACCATTCACGCGGTACAAGGATTGTTTTGGCAAATCAAACTGCTGTAATAACAATTTTGCTAATTTTTCATCACAGCCATGAGACACTTCTAATCGAACAGCCTCACCGAAATTACGATGGACTAAGCCTTTGCGTAGCGCTGTGCGTAGATTCTTAACATCATCTTCATCGACCGCTAAATCTGAATGGCGCGTCACTCTAAACTGAGAAAAATTGATTACCTCACGCCCTGTAAACAAACTAGATAAATGCGCCCGAATCACACTCGATAAAGAAACAAATTTCTGCTGATTATCACTTAAATTTTTAGGTAATTTAATCAGCCTTGGTAGCACTCTGGGTACTTTTACAATCGCAATATTATTAGCCATCACGCAGTAATACTTCTGTCGTAGTAGCACTCTGGGTACTTTTACAATCGCAATATTATTGCTACGGCCAAATGCATCGTCACCGCCTAGCAATACAATAAAATTGAGCGCCTTATTGGCAACAAGCGGGAAAGGGTGTGAAGGGTCAAGTGCAACAGGCACTAACAGTGGTCTTACATCTGTTTCAAAATATCGTGATACCCAGTGCCGTTGCTCTGCCGTGCGATCGCCATGTGACACCAAATGCACGCCGTGCTCAGCCAATGCGGGCATCAATTCAGTATTTAAAATTTGATATTGCTTATCCACTAAGGCATGAGCAGCATCAGAAATCATTTCATAACTTTGCACATTAATATCCGTGTGATGCTCATCATCACGCATGGCATCGACATGTGGCGCGGCACGCACCTCAAAAAACTCATCTAAATTAGATGAAACGATGCAAATATAGCGCAAACGTTCAAGTAACGGGTACTCAGTATTTTGGGCAAGACTCAATACACGCTCATTAAACGCTAATATGCTGATATCTCGGTTAAGTAATTTTAGGGGCGGGAAAGTTGAACGCATATGATTTTCAGGTGTTAAATACGTTTGATGTTATGCGCCAATTGTGACAAATTGATGACCATTTAATGAAATAAATCTAGACTTGCGTGTTTACTCACTAGCGCCTAATTTTATAGCTTCAGTGTACTCAGTAACTGCTGTATGAGCAAGCCTGCTGCGGCAAAGCCAAAGGGGGCAGTAACGCACACACTAGACCCATAGCCCGCACAATTTAAACCGGTAAGGGCATCCTCAGCGTCATTATCGCCGACCTCACATGAGCGTTCTGGGAACACGACTTGCTCATCTGAATACACACATTGAATAGCCAATTTCAGGGGTTTGTTCTTCGTATTACTTGCTTTAGCAAATCCATAGTCTCGGCGTAATACATTACGTACTTTGGCGAGTAATTTATCATGGCTGACTACACTTAAATCTGCCTGTTTAATGCGTGTGGCATCTAGTCGCCCACCAGCAGCGCCAGTCATCACTAAGGGAATATGATGAGAGACACAAAAAGCAGCAATCGCTGCCTTAGCTTTAGCATCATCAATGCAATCAATCACGCCATCAAGCTGCTGATTTAAAAGCTCACTTACATTTTCAGTGGTCACAAAATCTTCAATCTCTAATACTTCTGCGGCTGGATTAATACGTTTGATGCGCTCAGCCATGGCTGTCACTTTAGCTTTGCCGAACTCGCCCTCTAGCGCATGCAGTTGCCGATTGACATTCGACTCGGCAATATTATCTAAATCAATCAAAGTGATGGTGCCAACAGCGTTTCGCGCTACCGCTTCAGCCGCCCAAGAACCTACGCCACCTATGCCGATGATACAAATATGTGCGGCTTGTAATTGAGTCAGACCCGCTACGCCATATAGGCGTGAAATACCCCCAAACCGCCGTGCAACGTCCATAGTCTCTGTAGCTGGCATCATGTTTCTAAGACAACAAATGCAGCAGCAAGATTGCGTTCATCACTAATACTGATATGCATTTGCGTAATCTGTTTAGATTGCAAAAAATCCTGCAATTCAGAAGCCAACACGAGTATAGGTTTACCTAAGTCATCGTGTGCAACAGCAATATTTTGGAAGGTAGCAGGATCACGCAAACCCGTTCCTAATGCTTTAGAAAAAGCCTCTTTAGCCGCAAAACGTTTGGCTAAAAAACGTGCTTTAATCTTGGATTGCAGGTACATAGAAAATTCGTCGTCTGCCAATATGCGCTTGGCAAAGTCGTCACCAAATTGTGCTATTGACGCCTCAATGCGGGCAACTTCTACAATGTCTGTACCAATGCCGAAAATCATTGTTGGCTACTTAAAAGCAAACTCTTTCACCAATGCCTTCATTTCGCGCACGGCATTATCCCAACCGACAAACAAGGCGTGAGCCACAATCGCATGGCCAATATTCAGCTCGTCTATACCCTCAATTGAGGCAATCTCATGCACGTTATGATAATGCAAGCCATGACCGGCATTGACTACCAAACCTAAGCTAAGTGCGTATTTGACAGCGTCTTTAATGCGTTGCAATTCGCGTTGCTGATCAACGGCATTTTCAGCATCGGCAAATGTACCTGTGTGTAACTCAATCACGGGCGCCCCCGCTTTTTTTGCGGCATCAATTTGTGCGGCATCGGGGCCAATAAACAAAGAGACACGAATGCCCGCATCTTTTAGTTGTTTAACGGCATATTGCACTTGTGAAAGATTACTGATGACATCTAAGCCACCTTCAGTGGTACGCTCTTCACGGCGTTCAGGCACTAAACAAACGTCTTGAGGCGCGACTTCTACTGCAATGGCTATCATTTCATCGGTGACGGCACATTCCAAATTCATGCGAGTTTGTAGTAAGCCACGTAAAGCCCGTACATCGGCATCTTGCATATGGCGGCGGTCTTCACGCAAATGTAAGGTGATGCTATCTGCACCTGATTGCTCAGCACGTAGTGCCGCTTGTACCACGCTTGGGTACTTTGTACCACGCGCTTGACGAATGGTGGCGACGTGATCGATATTGATACCTAGCTTAATCATTTTTAATCTTCAATGTGTTATTTATACTTAAAAAACTACAGACCTTGCAAATCTATCAGTAGCTGCCTGGTATGTAAGGGCTTATCCCCTAAATAATGTGCTAATAAATAGCGCATCAACTGCTTACTTTGTTGCTGTGTTTGCGGCGTACTGTAATCATCATTCACCATGTCTATCATGGTTTTACCGAGCAATTGTACGCCATTTTTTGTGTGATTTAACACGCCATTTAATCGACTGGCGCCATGCTCTGCCTGATAAATATAGTTTAAATCTTCAAGTATGGGCGCTTCGTGAACGTCATGGTGCAATGGAATCGCATAGCCCAGCTCTTGCAATAACTTTAATTCAAAACGTCGAAGTGTAGAGGCTAAATCTTGATTGTTAGCCAATATTTTGATGGTTGCACTGTAATATTCAAATAACGCTTCATGCGCATCTTCACGTGGCAATAAGCGTAACAACAGCTCATTTAAATAAAAACCACACATGAGTGCTTCGCCTTTTAGCAGTAGCAAGCCCCCGCCCCACTCTAGACTGTGTAATGTTTTAAGTTCTAACTTACCTGACCAAGTCGCCACTAAGGGCTGAAACGACTGCAACATACCCCGCATCGCTGAGCGCGGTCTTCTAGCGCCTTTGGCGGTAGTAGCAACGCGGCCAAAGCCATGCGTAAACAACTCGACGACTAAACTTGTTTCTTTGAAGGGATAGGTATGCAACACATAGACGGCTTGGTTGTCATAACGAGAACTGGCTTGCATAAAAACTAATTAGACCGAATCGCTAGGTACATCAAAAACCTTATTAATTTTTTTCTCTGCACTGATGTTAATAACCCAGTGATTTCAATGCCCGCTCGTCATCGGCCCAACCACCTTTAACTTTAACCCAAGTTTCTAGGTACACTTTTCCGCCAAATAGCTTTTCCATATCCTGCCGGGCTTCAGTCGAAATTTGCTTCATCTTGTCGCCATTTTTACCAATTAGCATGGGTTTTTGACTATCTTTATCGACAATAATTGCACAAAAAATACGGCGTAGATTACCAATCACTTCAAATTTTTCAATCTCTACCGCGACTGAATAAGGAATCTCATCGCCAAGTAATCTGAATATTTTCTCACGTACTAACTCTGCGGCTAAGAAACGTTCGTTTTTATCAGTCAGTTCATCTTCAGAATAAATGGCAGCTTGTTCAGGTAGATATTTACGAATGGCACTTAATAGCTCATCTAAATGAAGACTTTTCTTAGCGCTGACCGGCACGATTTCTGAAAATGGAAACTCTAAATCAAAGTCTTGAATCAGGGGCAACAAATTACCTTTATCACCCATCAAGTCTGATTTATTGACCACTAAAATGGTCGGTGTTTTTTCTGATAACAATTGCAAGACTTTGCGATCTGCATCGCCAAGCTTCATCGGCTCGATGACAAATAGCACAACATCCACTTCAGTGAGCACTTGCGTCACGGTTTTATTCAAACCTTTATTTAGCGCGTTGAGATGCTTTTGCTGAAATCCTGGCGTGTCTACAAATAAAAACTGTGTCTCTTCAGTCGTATGAATACCCAGCAGGCGGTGCCGTGTTGTTTGGGCTTTACGCGAGGTAATCGCCAACTTCATCCCTAAAATGTGGTTGAGCAGCGTTGATTTCCCAACATTAGGTCGACCAACAATGGCCACCGTGCCACATCTAAATGTAGAAGGTGCTACTAAATCTGCGTCTATCTCTGTCATTTGTACGTGCTATCCAATCTAAATTTAGGCAATGCGGCTTTTTACAAAGCGTATTTTTTCTAATTCCAACAAAGCAAGTTGTGCTGCTTTTTGCTCGGCGATACGGCGGCTTGTGCCTTCACCTACCGTGCGTATATCCATTTTCTGTATAAAGCATTCAACAATAAATACCTGAGCGTGCGCTTCGCCCCCAGTGTGTACTACAGCATATTCTGGTACAGCTACTTTTTTGCCTTGCAACAACTCTTGCAATAATGATTTAGGGTCTTTATCGATGACTTTGGGGTCAATCGTATTCAGTTTATCTGCATACAAATGTAGCACCAGCGCTTCAGCGGCGGCAAAACCACCATCTAGATATACGGCACCAATGATCGCTTCAAGCGCATCAGCCAAAATAGAAGGTCTGCGCCAACCGGCACTTTTTAACTCACCTTCGCCCAGTTTCAGTGCATCGCCTAAATCGAGTGAAAGTGCAATTTCGCTAATGGTAGCCTCTTTGACAAGTTGGGCACGCAAGCGGCTTAAGTCGCCTTCATCTAATGCTGGAAAACGCTGATACAGCTGATTAGCAATGATAAAATTAAGCGCGCCATCGCCCAAATATTCTAAGCGCTCGTTATTCTGGGCACTATAGCTTCTATGGGTCAATGCCTGCGTTAGCAGATTAGTTTCTACAAACTTATAGGTTAGGCGCTTTGTTAAATCCTGCTGAGTCATTAGAAGTGAAATTTAGAATATATGATGTTGCTGAGCGTTATTTGGCGCTAGAAAAATCAATTAAAATGCTGATGTTGCCAAAAAGAGGCTTAATCACTTGATACTCAACAGACGCAACCGTCTCACCCGCACTGTTTTTATCAATCGTGAGGTCAGTCCCTGTCACAACCGTCACATAACTCGTGTTTGCACGCTTATTAAATGACTCTTGAATTTCTTTTTTACTCATACTGCTTAGCGGCTCTTTATTCAAGGCAGCCAACACCGTTTTAACTGAGTAATATTCTTGATATGCAGGGAAAACCTTCATGGCAATCAGCGCCATAAATACTAACGCAGCGGCAACAAACATCATGCCGAGCAGGGTTGCACCCCATTGTTTTTTGAGGCTAGTTTGTTGTCTTGTTTGATGATGCATAATTTTCTCCATTTTTGACAATTGAAGGATAGTTTACTAACGTATCTTACTGCCTATTCTAGAGCCCTGATCAAAATTCATCCAGATAAAAAATGCTTTACCCACTAAGTTTTTCTCTGGCACAAAACCCCACACACGGCTATCAGAACTATCATCACGATTATCACCCATCGCCAAATAATGTCCAGCAGGCACAATCACTTCTTCATCATTAGCAAACTTGGCGCCTATTGCATCAGGGTCATAGTTACCTACCCATTCGTTAATCAAAATATCATGCTGCACACTACCCAACTGCTCGCGATATTGCTTTGCTGTCACCATATTCAGCCCTGGTTTCACATAGGTATAATCGCCGACATTATTCACCTCTAGCACTTGTCCATTGATTGTCAGGCGCTTATCTAAGTAGCGAATTTTATCACCAGGCAATCCTACCACCCGTTTAATGTAATCCACTGACGGCTCTGGTGGGTAATGAAACACAAACACATCACCACGACTGGGTTGATGCATTTCAAAAAAAGTATTGTTTAAAATGGGAACGCGCAAGCCATAAGTGAATTTATTCACCAAGATATAATCGCCTGCCAACAAAGTAGGCATCATAGAACCTGACGGGATCTTGAAAGGCTCCACAATAAAAGAACGGACGAAAAATACCAGTAAAATGACCGGGAAAAAACTTTTGGCATATTCCACCAGCACAGGCTCAGCTTCGCCATCGGCACGTTTTTTACGCAACACTACACTATCTAGCAGCCAAATAAAGCCTGTGACGACTAAGATGGCCACCATGAACAATGCGAAATACATTATTTATCCTCTACTCGTAAAATAGCCAAGAACGCTTCTTGTGGAATTTCAACATTACCCACTTGTTTCATGCGTTTTTTACCTTCTTTTTGCTTATCTAATAATTTACGCTTACGTGAAACATCGCCACCATAACATTTAGCAATCACGTTTTTACGCATCGCTTTGACTGTTTCGCGGGCAATAATATTAGCGCCAATGGACGCTTGGATCGCTACATCAAACATTTGGCGCGGGATTAATTCACGCATTTTAGCGGCCACTTCACGGCCTCGGTGCACACTGTTGGCGCGATGTACAATCATACTGAGCGCATCCACTTTCTCACCATTCACCATGATGTCCAGCTTCACTAAATCCGCTGCGCGGAACTCTAAAAACTCATAATCCATCGAAGCATAACCGCGAGACACTGACTTTAATTTATCAAAAAAGTCTAACACCACTTCATTGAGCGGCATTTCGTAGCTCAGCATCACTTGTCGACCCATATACTGCATATTTTTTTGTATGCCGCGTTTGTTATTACACAAGGTCATCACCGGGCCCACATAATCTTGTGGCATCAATAAATTAACGTTAATCACCGGCTCACGCGTCTCTTCAACACGCGAAGTTTCTGGCAAACGTGATGGATTTTCGATTTGCACCACACTGCCGTCTTTTAGCAACAACTCATAAACTACGGTAGGTGCAGTGGTAATCAAATCCATATCGTACTCACGCTCTAAACGCTCTTGTACGATTTCCATATGTAACAAACCTAAAAAGCCACATCTAAACCCAAAGCCTAATGCCGTTGAATTTTCTGGCTCAAACAATAGCGAAGCATCATTCAAACTGAGCTTTTCAAGCGCTGTCCGTAGCGCCTCAAACTGGTTAGATTCGACTGGATACAATCCTGCAAACACTTGCGGCTTAACCTCTTTAAACCCCGCCAATGGCTCACTAGCAGGCTTATTCACCAAGGTGACAGTGTCGCCCACTTTAGCGCTGGCGAGCTCTTTAATACCTGCAATAATAAAGCCCACTTCCCCTGCTGACAGGGAAGTTTTTTGCAATGACTTAGGCGTAAATACGCCCACTTGCTCGCATAAAAATTCTGTACGTGTCGCCATTAAGCGTATTTTATCTTTTGGCTTCAACACCCCATCAATCACACGCACCAACATCACCACGCCCACATAGTTATCAAACCATGCATCAATCACTAGCGCCTTAAGTGGCCCGTCTATATTGCCTTGCGGTGCCGGCACTTTAGCAATCACCGCTTCCAATACATCGCGCACACCTAAGCCTGTTTTGGCTGAACAACGTACCGCATCAGTGGCATCAATGCCAATCACATCTTCAATTTCTTGAATCACACGCTCTGGGTCAGCGGAAGGCAAATCAATTTTATTGAGTACCGCAGTCACTTCTACGCCTAAATCTAACGCCGTATAGCAATTAGCCACACTTTGTGCCTCAACGCCTTGGCTTGCATCCACCACCAATAGTGCGCCTTCACAGGCTGAAAGTGAGCGTGAAACTTCATAACTAAAATCTACATGGCCCGGGGTATCAATCAAATTTAAATGATAAATTTGACCATCATCCGCCTTGTATTCCAGCGCTGCTGTTTGCGCCTTAATGGTAATACCACGCTCACGCTCAATATCCATAGAGTCAAGCACTTGCGCTTCCATTTCACGATCAGCTAAGCCACCACACAGATGAATAATACGATCAGCCAAGGTAGATTTACCGTGATCAATATGGGCAATAATGGAGAAGTTACGAATATTTTTCATTTAGTCTTTAAGCTTTTATACAAACAAACAAGGCGCCATAAGCGCCTTTTCACAATAGGCGTGATTTTACAACAAATGCTTGATTAGTTTGTAACTAATTGCTTAAAAAGCTTATTATTGTATGATTCACATCATGATTGACTGTATTCTCTGAGCTAATTTTGCATAACACGCTACGCATCGCCACTTTTAATATTCACAAAGGCTATACCCATTTTAACGCCCGATTTTCCTTACATCTTCAACGCGAGATGTTGAGAAAATTGCAGGCCGATGTCATTTTCTTACAAGAAGTTCAAGAGATGCATACTCAGCATCCCGAGCGCTTTATCGCACTATCAACCTCAGGGCAAATGGAGTTTTTGGCTGACGCGGTTTGGTCAGACTATGCTTACGGTAAAAATTCGGTGTATCCCGCGGGGCATCATGGCAATGCCTTGCTTTCAAAATTCCCTATTACCCATACCAATAACCAAGACATTTCTGCCCACACTAGCGAACAACGCGGCATGCTACATACTGAAATTAATATCCCTAATTGGGATTTACCTCTACATACCATTTGTGTGCACCTGGGTTTATTTGCAAAATGGCGCCGCCAGCAATTGCTAGCAGTAGCGACTTATATTGAACAGCATATACCGGCTAACTCACCGCTGATTATTGCCGGTGACTTTAACGATTGGGGGATGCGCACGGGTCGGAGCTTTGCCGAACAATTAGGGCTGAAAGAGGTATTTGAACACCGCACAGGCAAACCGGCACGCAGCTTTCCAGCTTGGCTACCGATGCTTCGCTTAGATCGTATTTATGTACGCGGCTTTCATGTAAGCCATGTCGATGTTCACTCAGGGCCACAATTCGTTAAAATATCCGACCATGCAATCCTCACTGCAACCTTAACAAAAATATGATTAACTTTATTGGTGGCAATCAAATTCAGTTGTTACGTAGTGGTACTGAATATTTTCCAGCGCTAGAGGCGGCTATTGAAAGTGCGGCCCACGAAATCTATGTGCAAAGCTATATTTTCCAAGAGGACGTCATTGGAATACGCATCGGCAATGCCTTAATGCGCGCCGCCCATCGCGGCGTCATTGTCAATGTATTACTTGATGGTTTTGGCTGTAAAGAGTTAGCTAAAGAGTATGTTAAATCGCTAGAAAAAGCAGGCGTTCGGGTGATATTTTACCGCCCTAAAATATCACCTTGGTCTTTCAAAAAAAATCGCTTGCGACGACTACATCATAAAGTGATTGTCATCGATAACAAGATAGGGTTTGTCGGCGGCATCAACATTATTGACGATTTCAATGTGCCCAATCAAAAGCCTAACAATGTGCCCCCGCGGGTTGATTATGCGGTGCAAATTGAAGGTGGCTTGCTACCCATCATTCTTGCTCGGGTTCATAACCTTTGGCGGCGTATGGCATGGCCGCAGACATTTACCGTATTAGCAACCCCATCTCCGCCGAATACTGCGCCTGCTAAGCCGATACTTAGCGCTGATATAGAAGCGGCATTTGTGCTGCGTGATAACGTGCTACATAGGCACGATATAGAAGATGCTTACTTAGAAGCAATCCGCGCCGCTAAATCTGAAATCATCATTGCCAATGCTTACTTTGTACCTGGCAGAAAGTTTCGTAGAGCGCTATTAGATGCAGCCAAGCGTGGCGTCACCGTGAAACTGCTATTACAAGGACGTATGGAATATTTTTTAATGTTCGCTACTCATGCGTTTTATAGCGAATTTTTAAGAAATGGGATTGAAATTTACGAGTACCGTAAGAGCTTCATGCACAGTAAAGTAGCGGTTATCGATAGTTATTGGTCTACAGTCGGATCATCCAATATTGATCCATTTAGCTTATTGCTAGCGCGTGAAGCCAATGTACTGATAAAAGACAGTACATTTTCTACAACATTACGCGCTGACATTATCGCTTCTATGCAAACCGGGGCATTTTATATTCCTGCCCAAGCTTGGGTAAATGGCAATCTCATGAAACGCACTGCCTCATGGCTTGCGTTCGGCGTAGTAAGACTATTTTTAGGTATTAT
>Ga0208566_1001210_pt1 | contig 15345 bp, 17 predicted proteins | sample PL_2010_150m_FD_184159 | JGI IMG/M metagenome (GOLD analysis project Ga0208566, IMG submission 184159) | Freshwater microbial communities from Powell Lake, British Columbia, Canada to study Microbial Dark Matter (Phase II) - PL_2010_150m... | ecosystem: Environmental > Aquatic > Freshwater >...
GTGGTATCTACAACATCAATTATTTGAGTTGCATTAGATATGTTGCCAGAGGTATCTTTGGCAGTCCATAATACATCAATCTCTCCCAATGCAAATTCTTTAGGAGCATTGTTGGTGATTGTTACTGGCTGGATGTCAGTTGCAGTAGCATTACCAATTGGTACTAGATTGTTAGCAAGTGAAGTGGCTTCAAATGTTACATTAGATGGAATGGTTAGTTTTGGCGGAGTTGTGTTTTCCACTAGAACAGTTTGAGTTGCATTAGATATGTTGCCAGAGGCATCTTTAGCAGTCCAAGTAATAGTGGTCAAACCAAGAGAGAATTCCGTAGATGCATCGTTAGTAATTGTTACTGGCTGGATGTCATTTACAAGTGGTTTTCCAAGTGGAATGATATTATGGTTAAGTGAAGTGGCTTCAAATGTAATGTTAGAAGGAACATGGATTATTGGTGTAGTAGTATCTTTTACAGTTACAGTCTGAGTTGCATTTGCCTTGTTACCTGATGCATCAACTGCATTCCATGTGATAGTTGTCAATCCTAGAGGGAATTCCTTTGGAGCATTATTGGTAACTGTTACTGGCTGGATGTCAGTTGCAGTAGCATTACCAATTGGTACTAGATTGTTAGCAAGTGAAGTGGCTTCAAATGTTACATTAGATGGAATAGTTAGTTTTGGAGAGGTGGTATCTACAACATCAATTATTTGAGTTGCATTTGCCTTGTTACCTGATGCATCAACTGCATTCCATGTGATAGTTGTCAATCCTAGAGGGAATTCCTTTGGAGCATTATTGGTGATTGTTACCGATTGGAGATCAATGGTTGTTGGATTTCCTAATTGTATAGTGTTGTTATTGAGTGATGTTGCTTCCACTACTACATTAGGTGGAGGAGTGAGTTTTGGAGGAATAGCATTTATCAAATCCACTATTTGAATTGCATTAGATATGTTGCCAGAGGCATCTTTGGCAGTCCATAATACAATGTTCTTACCTAACGGAAATGTCTTTGATGAATTGTTAGCAATTATTACTGGCTGGATGTCAGTTGCAGTAGCATTACCTAATTCAACAGTATTAACATTAAGAGATGTAGCTTGTACTTGAATGTCTTTAGGAGGTATCAATTTTGGAGCAGTTGTATCTTTGACAGTTATAGTCTGAGTTGCATTTGCCTTGTTACCTGTACCATCTGTGACTATCCAAAGTATAGTAGTTTTTCCAAGTGAAAAGAATTGAGTAGCATTATTTGTAATTGATTTTATCATACCATTATCTGAAACAGTGACATTTCCTAACGGAACGCTATTTTGATCAACAGATGTTGCTTCAAAGTAAACATTTAGTGGTGGGGATATCTTTGGAGCAGTTGTATCTATAATATTTACAACCTGTGTTGCAGATGCTTGATTTCCCGATTCATCGGTTGCAGTCCAAGTAATCGTTGTCTTTCCTAATGGAAATACAGAAGGGGCATTGTTGGTAACTGATTGTATAATTCCATTATCAGTAGCTGTTGCGTTTCCAAGATTTACTACATTAGAAGTTGGACTAGTTGCCTCCTGAGTGATATCAGATGGAGCATGTATTACTGGAGGAGTTGTGTCCTTGACTGTGACAAATTGTGTTGCAGTGGCTGCATTTCCAGAGGAGTCTATTGCTTTCCAAGTCACGGTGGTTTTTCCAATTGTGAAATATGGAGGGGCATCATTAGTAACAGATTCTACAGCAACTGCATCATTTACAGCTGGTAATCCAAGCTCCAATAAATTATGTCCAGAACTTTTTGCTTCAATAGTTACATCTGGGGGGGCAGTAAATACAGGCGTAGTAGTATCAACTATAGTGATTTTTTGTACTACTTTTGCTACGTTACCTCCATTATCAAAAGCAGTCCAAGTAATCATTGTAATTCCTAATGGGAATTTTTGTGGAGCATTACTTGAAATCAAAGCAATTCCACTCTCATCTGTGGCAGTGGCCTGTCCAACTGATACCGGAGTAAGAATTCCTGTGGCTTCTATAGTCATGTCTGCAGGCGCAGTAATAGATGGCGGAGTATGATCATTAGGAGCAGTTATCTTGATTGTAGGAGCCTGAATTGGGTTTGGATTTACTGTAACTTGTTGTGTTGGAGGAGTTGTGGATTGAGCCTGAGTTTGATTAACAGTTTGAGCTTGTGTTTTATTAACAGTTTGATCTTTAATTGATACCGGAGTTTCAAGTGATGCAGAACCAAATTTTTGAATTCTATTATTACTTGTATCGACAACAAAAACATTTCCAACAGGATCTAATGCAATAGATCTCGGATTATCAAAAAAGTCTGGACCAGTTCCTTGACTTCCCCATGAAGTAACCATATGACCATTTCCATCTAGTTCAACAATTCTGTTGTCTCCATTATCTGCTACAAAGATATTCCCAGATTTGTCAACAGCTAGCCCAAGCGGAGTTTTTAGACTTGCACCATTACTTACACCATAAGAACGTAAAAATACACCATCTTCAGTGAATTTTTCTATCCTATTATTTCCTGAATCAGATACATAGATACTTCCTTGAGAATCTGCAACTACTGCATGGGGAGAAAGAAACTTGCCCTCATCCAATCCACTTTCTCCAATTGTAAGCAAATATTTTCCATTACTATCAAATTTCTCAACTCTACTATTTCCAATATCAACAACATAAACATCACCACTTGGATCTACTGCGACACTTTGAGGTAGTAGAAATTGGCCATGAGTACTTCCTTTTGCTCCCCATTTTGTTATAAATTTACCAGTGATGTCAAATTTTTGAATATCATTTCGCATATCGTCAACAACATAGATAGAATTTCCACTTATTGCAATTCCCAAAGGAGAATCGAATTGACCATTGCCCGCTCCTTTTGTTCCGAAAGTAAAAAGAAAGTTTCCGTTATTATCAAATTTCTCTACTCTTCTGTTTCCAAGATCAGTCACATAGACATTGCCTGATGAATCAATAGAAACCCCTTGTGGGAATGCAAATTGGCCAGTGTTCTGAAGTCCGTATGAACCCCATTGTGTAGAAAAAGAAGGACTAGTAGCCCAAGAATAGCCAACAAACATACTTGATAGTACAAGTAACATAATCCCAATTAGTACTGGGTAAGTCTTCAACACATACTGATGGTAAGATACTAAAAAGATCTCCTTAGTTAGAAATTGTTACAATTTAGGTCAATTCTGGTAAATTAGAAGGGCTTGTTGACTTCTCTTGTGAAGACATAGCTAGCAATGGCAACCATGACTATAACAAACCCGCATATCACGGATATTTCTATTACAACTGACAACATTTGAGCCGTACCAGTCATCATCTGTCTAATCAATAATACAGCATAGGTAACAGGATTGAGTCTTGCAACAAATGCAAGCCAAGACGGTAAGAGTTCCAACGGAAAGAGAGCTGGACTTAACATAAACAGAGGCATTCCTAGAAAGTTGATGAGACCCCAAAAGGTCTCTTGTGATTTTGACGTGGCAGCTACAATAACAGATATTCCAGAAAATCCAAGTGAAAATATCGTAACAGTCAACAGTATTGGCAGTATCATAAACAAGTTTGACATATGAACTCCTAATGCAAGTGCAATTCCTAAAATCAAACTTGACTGCATGGCAGATATCAATGATATTGAAAGCATTTTTCCTAATGCAATGGATGACCTAGATATTGGAGAGACAAGAGCTTTATTCATAAAACCATATCTTCTATCCCATAAAGTATTGACTCCTCCAAAAATACTTGTAAATATTGCAGTAAGCATAATCACACCTGGCGCCATAAATTCTATGTAAGAACCGTTAAAACCTACAGACTGAATTAAGGGTCTAGTACTTGCAAATGTATTACCCATAACTATAATCCATATGGCAGGTTGAATGAGCCGTATCAGTATTCCACTTCGTGATTTCTTGTATCGTTTCATCTCCCTCCAGAAAATAGTATATGTATCTGTGAGTATCGTCATGATATTCTAAGTCTCCTTAGTCTTTCACGCATTTTTTTTCTGTCATACTTGCCTTCATCTTCTCTTAACTCACGACCAGTATGTGATAAAAATACATCATCAAGAGTGGGCTTGGTAAGAGAGATAGTCTCTATCTTGACTTTAAGATCGTTTGCATGTTGAAAAATTTGAGGAGTGAGTTGATCTCCACTAGTTGTAAAGACCGTCACTACAAGTCCATTTGTTGATACATCTTTCACTGTGGGAGTTTTTTTAATTTCAGAAACTAATTCGTCTAGTTTTTCCTCAGAGTCAATTTCAAAAATAACTATTTCGTTACCTAAAGAACTTTTTAATTCCTTTGGAGAACCAGTTACCTTGATTTTTCCATTATCAATTATTGATATATTATTACAGAGTTTATCAGCTTCTTCCATATAGTGAGTAGTAAGAAAAATAGACATTCCAAATTCATCATGAATTTTTTTTATATATTCCCAGATTTTGTACCTAGTTTGAATATCAAGTCCGAGGGTTGGTTCGTCTAGGAATAAAACTTTAGGCATATTCAGTAATCCTCCTCCAATGTCAAGTCTCTTCCTCATACCTCCTGAGTATGTTACGGCTGCCTCATTTTGCCTGTCAGCCAATTCGATTATCTCAAGTATTTCATCTATTCTTTTTATTCTGAGATCTTTTGGAATATGATTGAGTCTTGCTTGCAACTCAAGATTTTCTCTACCTGTCAGATATTCATCCACAGTAGAATCCTGTTGTACATATCCAATGTTTTGTCGAACATTCTTTGCTTGAGTTGTAACATCAAATCCTGCAACAAATGCTTTACCCGAGGTTGGTTTTAGCAAGGTAGTCAGAATCATAATAGTTGTACTCTTACCTGCACCATTAGGTCCCAAGAAACCAAAGATCTCTCCATTTTCTAGCTTGATTGAAATTTCATCAACTGCCTTGAGGCCACTAGAATAAACTTTAGAAAGTTTGTCAGTCTCTACAGCATACAACATAGAACTGAAAATTAATCTATTATAAATTGGTATTAGAAAAAATAAATATTTTGACGGCTAATCAATGAGACATAGTAAAATAAAAAAGATGAAAAAAGATTTATGGATTTTTATATTGGTCTTTTGTTTGTCTGAGAATTACTTTTTCTCCAACACCCCAGATTTCTGAAGTGCGAAATATTCTCGAGCCAATAAGACCGTCAGACACCTCGATAGATTCTAGCTCGTTAGTATCAGTGTTCATGTGGAGTCTTTTGATTTTACCAATCTTACGCCCATCTATGTCAACTACTTGAGAGTCAATTCTTATCGGTGCAGATGATAACAGTACTGATTCTTCAGTGAATCTGTCTATGTAGTCACGCGATAGAAAGTGATCTTTGTGCAATCCCTTGTGAACAGTTATTCCCACAACTTCTAGGGTGTCTGAATTGATATGGATGTGCTTTACTTTACCATATTCTATTCCTTCTCTATCAATGACCTTTTTTCCTTTAAAGTCATCTGCGGTGATTTGCTTTCGGTCTAATTCTGTACTTGTAGCCATGCGTTCGACTTGTCAAGTCAGTTTATTGAAGGAGGTATCAGGGTTTTCAATCTAATCGGTTAAATTCTTTAGAACTAGTCATCTCTTGTGGAAATTCAAGAAGGAACCTTCAAGGCAATACTAGTCACTACAGGAAGAAAATCGGGTAAAGAGCATTCAGTAGAGATTAGAGCAGTATTTTACAATGGAAAATTCTATTTTTCTCGAAGAAATCCAAATAGTGATTGGTTAAAAAACGCACTTTACAATCCCAATATCAAAATAGAATACCAAGGAAAATTCATTTTAGGAACAGCTGTACTAGTCAATGATCAAGAATTATGTAAAAAGATATCACAGATAAAATATACAGATAAACGATCTGAGGAAGCAAGAATAGTTTTACAAGTTACCCCATGTGAATAATTGTGGTCATACCACGTCTTTCGTGTTCTTGACCATCTCTTGTTTCAGTTACAACAACTGTAAAAGAAATAATATCCCTTGATTGACATTTTTGAGCATCCATTTTCAAGTGTAGATCTAAAAGATCAGAGTCTTCATCAGGAACATTTGATTCATCAATTGTGACAGGACATGTAGAACTCATCAAGAATCTCTTATCCTTTTGATGCCACCCTAGTTTTACTTTATACCCCTCCCTTCCAGTTGCTTTTACAGTTATGTCTATTATTCCAGGTTTTGCAAGTGTATAACTTGACATATTATTGACAAAAACACCCACTTGGAATGGATATCCAGCAGTATTTTCTGCCATTTTTTGTATTCCATCATTCATGACAATATCCACTCCTTTTATGGTAGTTGCAATTTTTGCTATCCATTCATTGGTTCGTTCCACAATTGCATGTATTTGTGTACGTCTTTTCTTGTCTTCATCTTCGGGCAGTTTGTAATAATCAACCCATGCAAGATAATCTCCACAAATATCTTTGATAAATTGTATACATGTTACCTTGTAATCTTCAACACTTGATGCTCTTTCAGATCCCTCATCGTATGGCACATTGTCCTTATCTAATGGAAGCATGAGTTGTACTCAAAATATCTCGTAATTAAGTGAAACCTAATGCATATATGAGAAAAATTTTTTATTACAATTATGAGTTTTTCTCAGATATCATCTAGACTTCAAAAGGAATTAAAATCAAATAATCCTCAGATTCGATTTCTCTTAAAAAAGAGTCCAGGACTTGCATTTACTACTATTAATGAGATTGCAACAAATATTGGAAAAAAATACAATGTTAAGGTCTCGCTTAATTTTCCTGAAAGGGGAAAGATTGAGGATTATGAGGCATATGGAACAGAAAACATGGGATTTGTATTTGAAAGAGATAGCAAAGCATTTCCAATAGCAAGAGATTTGATAAAATCAAAAGCATCAGATATTTTAGGCAACGTCAACATACAAGATGCATACATGTATGAGGGAAAGGAGGGAGTCAGAGTAGTAAATGACAATTACAGACTAGATATCTTACCTGCATCTTTGCACATATGGGGCAAAATCAATGATGAGATTAGAAATTTCTGTGATTGGTTGCTTGAAAATTGTTATGGAGTAAAACCTGGTGTAGAAGACGCCTTCAATGAAACTAATTCATAAGTGTATTGAAGATTTCCATCCGGATCATAAATTTCAGATTTTACAGGCAATGGTAAGTTATCAACTATCCATATTTTGTTTATGTGTGCTCCAATTCTATATGATAAGAGAAATGCATTTTCGGAACCAAATCCAAATGACATTTTTCCAGAATCAGTTACTTTGAGTGTCTCATGATTTGCACCAATGTATAGATCACCCCATTCTGCATCCTTTGCTAGAAACTTGTCTTCTGTTGCATAATCCCTCATTGAAAATAGACTTTGATCAAGAACATCAAAGTATGATTTAGCATCAGAAGATACATCAGTAAAATCATAAACGAGTCCAATCTTCACAGTCTGATTTACTTCTCGGTTACTATCACTTGGATTTATCATAACTAACAACTGTTGACTTCCTCCCTGAATTGGAAGAAATTTTAGATCAGTTGAAAACTTTGTATTATTAAAAGAGACCTGATATGTCATTTCAGGATTGTATTGAGATCCTTTTCCCATGTGCCACTGATTTGCTTGTATAGGTAACAAGTAAACAGGTTTTACATTAACAAGAAATGGCCATGCAAGTCCGGCAACTGCTGCTATTATAATGACAGCAAAAATAGCTACTATTCTTATGTTAGGCATATGTCTCAATTGATTTTTCTATAGTCTAATATTTGATAGACTTGGATGCATTCTGACAAATAGAATTGTCAATCCAATTACGATTGCCATTATCATTAGAGAGCTCAATGGAAATTCAGGTATTACATTATTTGGTGTTTCAGGAGTCCCATTTGTTGAACCAAAGGATTCCTGTGTTTTTATATCAAATTTTACAACACCTGCAAGACTAGTATCTGGAAGAGACCCCTCAGAACCGGTTCCCATAACTGCTATTACCACGTGTGATAGTGGAGTGCTTCCTTTTAGTACAAATGTATTATCGTCATCTCCAACTGGTGCAACCAAAGATGACCTACCCTTGTCTTGAGCAAGAGAAGATATTTTCACTCCTTGATCATCTACTGTGAATATATCGTATTGGGTACTAGCATATTTTTGAACTTGATCAAAGTTCTTCTCAAAAGACAATCTCAGTTCTATTGGACAGCCATTATGAGGATTAGATGGACTATATCTATATTCAACAATCATCGAACTTGAATCAGTTGTTGTAATATTGTGAACTGAGTCCTGTTCCATATTTAGTGGATCACATTGAGAATTTACTCCAGCAGTTGTAGTAGAAGATACTTGTAAGAAAACAGGTTCTGTTTGGCTATTACCAGATTGTAATAATTCCAAAGTGTAATCCGGAGGAGGTGTTCCTGTTGTTACATCTACAAAAACAATAGCTTTTACAGGAAATGCAATATTAGTATCTATCCAAATTTTGTTATCTACATTACCTTTGTGCCATCCAATGACTTGGGTATTAAATGTGCCAGCACCTACTGTGATTTTGTCTTGACCTACTGGTCCTACTGATTGACCACCTACGGAGCCAGTTCTACCCCATGCTGGAACATCAAAAGCTTTTGGAGAATTCTTTGTTGCAAAAGCATCTAACCATGAAACTGTACTTCTGTATACAGCAGTATAATCTGAAATATTAGGATCAAAAGATGTTGGGTCTGGAGTAATTTTTCCTATTGTCATAATTCCTTTTTGTACGATGGAACCATCAACTGCTACAAATACTACATTCCAACCACTTCCATCGCTTGTCTCATTTTTTACCCAGAAATTCATCTGAAGTTGGGCACAGTTGTGCCAGTCAGTAAAACAAACATTATAGCTGTAATAGTCACCTTGTTTGAGTCCCTTTCCAGGATACCATGTATCTGTAGCATGTGCCGATTGTAAAATAACAGGAGCGACTAACAAAAATGCAAAAATCACGAATATCGAATACTTTGGCATACATTTTCTATAGAAAAAATGTTCTAGTTAAATCTTTCAAATAAGCAAATATAGTGGAACCATATTATCCCGAATATGTGCGAATGTGAAAAAGTCCACATGTATGAAGTTGACTTTAAGCTTGATGGAATGATTGTAGTTCCAACACACAAAAATTGTGGAGATGCCCTCAACGAGAAACAAGTAGACAAGTTTCAGAAGGAACTAGTTAAAACATGGGGCATGAAAGACGAAAACGAAAAATAAAGAAAAAAGATTTTAAAAAATAAAGAAAAAAAGGTTACTAAAACCTATTAGAATGAAGATACGTGTTCTTTGCAAACTGATGCTTTGCAAGTACATTTAGCTTCACAAAGACATGAGCCTTGCATTTCACAATCACATTCTGTATTATTTTCTTTGGATGATTCGCATCCACATGCTGCATCGGTCATGCTTTGGAGATCTCATACAGGGTTTTAAAAGTTATCGAAAAATCTCCATTGGCGATTAGTCTTCCTATGACTGATTTTTCAGATCGCTTAGTATTTCGTTTGTGGATTGTAGCAAAGTTGTTGCTTGATTATTAATTACCACAGGGTCATTCTCAATATCAAGTCCTACCTTTAACACATGGATAAATTCAGGATTTCGATGAATTTGATTTTTAACTCTAATCAAATTATTCCTGTTTACATATCCCAGATAAAAGTAACAATCTGAAAGAAGAGAATTATCTACAAGATATTCATATTTTTTTGTGATGATTTCAGAATTCCCATTATTTTCTACCATATTAGAAAATCCAACAGTTGATTTAACCATCCTTGAGAGAAGCGATGTTGATGATCTTTCAATACCAAGAATCTGATGTATTATGGAAAACTTTTGGTTTACTTTATCCTTTTTCATGTTTCTAATCACCTCAAGCATATGAGTTGGACTTGGTCTCTTTAGATTAAGACAGAAGATGGCATCAGCCAAGGAATATGATGCACATTTTATCCATGCTCCTGCAAAAGGATCATTGATTTTGATAGAATCTCTTGCTTTGTTAGCAAGAATTCCTGCATCAACAAGACAGCTCCTAGCATGAGAGGTTACAATCTGTTCTTTCTTTTCTTTTATTTTTGATAATAACATTCTGAGTTTCCATTGATCATCATTTATGATAGTCAAATCCTGTAGTTGGTGTAATGTATTACTACTGGCATCATTAAGAGAACAATGATGTATCTTGACAAAATCATTTTCAATACGATGAACTGATTCGCCAGATTTTTCATCCATCACAGTTATGTTGTACTCACAACATTGGAAATGAGTTCCATCACTTCTACAACCTCCCAATCCAATAGGAAAATCAGATATTGAAAGCAGAGTAGGAATCTGTTTTACATCCATAAAGAACCAGTCTAAGATTTTGCTATAAAGTATCCAAGCTGTTAAAATTTACAAATCCATTCAAAGGCAAAACGTTCCTTTAAATTGCTATTCTTTATGGTTTTAAGCTAAGCTCCTGTGGTGTAGTCCGGCTAAGCATACTGCCCTCTCAAGGCAGTGATCCCGGGTTCAAATCCCGGCGGGAGCACTCTTCATATATTTTCATCGAAACATTCTACATTTTAGTTTCAAGATATTTCAATTAAATTCCAAAAGAGTTTGTCACATATTTTTTAAGATGATATTGTAATGTTACAGAACCGTCAAAATTCTCTGTAATAGAGATTCCTCGAATTGAAAATACGGAATCTGAGAAATCTTTTTTCATATCTTTTGGCATATTCAGTATTCCCTTGTACACAGTTCCATTATCGGTCGGACATGTAACTGTGATAGATTCACCACTTCCATAAGCAAGACAATTATTGTACGATTTTCCAGATTGAGTTGGAAAAGTATCAATGGCATGTACCGCAATATTATTTGAATTGGTGGCCTGAGCTTCATCTTGGATCCCTTGAGGAATACCAGCATAGGAGGTAGTAACTAGTCCAAGAATAAGAAATCCGGTAACTACGCCAATAGCAAGAAATGAGAAATGTAATGAATTCTTGCGAGTCTTTGAAGACATATTAGGACTAACTTCAGCAAGCATTGGTTTTTGGTTCAATGAGGAATTCGTCATACATGAATTATGGGATTGTAGAAGAGTTGTACGATTACAGACTCTGCATATCTTTTGAGTTGCCTTTCTACAGTCAGAACATATCAAATGACCGGCAAGTTCTCCCCCACAAGTTCTACATGATTCATCAGGCATGAACATACAAAATTTTGATAATAATTAAGCAATGAGAAGAATTCGTTCTATGAATTTCTACTCAAGATTTAAATTCAAAATCAGCGGCACGACGATCTCAAGATTCGATCAGTTCACAGTTACAGGAATTTGAGATACATTTGTCAGCGGTATAGCAGATGACAAGCTGTTCCAAACAAACACTTCAACGACATATTGTCCAGCATTCTTTGGAATCCAGGCTTGAGAGGTTGTAAAGGCTTGGTTTGAAAGCATAGATGCAGAAGTACTTTCAAAATATTCTGTTTCACCATTACTGCCTAGTACCTGTACCATATATGCAAATTTTTGTTCAGATTGACCATTGTTTGTAAGCGTAGATTCTACACCAATTTGCTGACCAGTATGAAAGATAGTAATCTTTTGGCCAGATGTATCTACCATAATAGGCTGAGTCATTGAAACATTACTATTCATAGCCATCGCAGATTGTGCAAATCCAAATAGTATCAGAACAGACCCAAGGAGAAATAATGAAGTCTTCAACAATTTGAGAAACTGGTATGCATATAAAACAATTACTTATGAATCATAAGTAGGAATAATCATCATCTTAATCACGTATAAATTTGTAGTCATGCAGTGATTCTTTTTACTATAACCTCATGTCCTTCATAAACGTGTGAGGCATGATTTACCTTAATTATTTCATTTACTTTTTGTTCTGAAAAATATTTTTCGTTATACTTGCCTAAACTTTTTTTACAGTTAAAACAGTAAATCTCCCAAGACTCCATACATTAAAAAAATGGTTTTATCGTATTTAAGATTCTATATTTGAAAATCCAGGTTGATCTTTATTTTGATAGAATTGAATTTTAGAGACTTTGTAATAAATTACCTCTCCTCTCCTTTCAATTACTGCAAGCACCGGTTCCTTGCCCATTGTAGTAATGTCTTCTATTTGTTTTTGTAGTAATCCAATCTTCTCCCTCTTACCTTCAGTTAATCCAAATACTACGTATTTTGCACCTTTTTCTCCAAATTGTCCTCGTTCATAAACTCGAAAATCTGAACCAAATCCAAATCCATCTTTTGCAACATACCCCCTAGTTCTAAGATCTCTATATATTAGAAATTTAGTGAAAGAGTCAGGATCAAGTTTGATGCATTCTGCCATCAAAGTATCAAAATCCATCTGATGAGTTCCTCGGAAGAGATTTAGTTTATCAACGTAAAGTAAGTATAAGGATTCAAACGGTTTGAGGAAAAATTTCTTTTTTATCAGTTCTCCAAATCCTTTGAGTTCTAAGACATGTTGCATGTCTTTATCAGATACAAGAACGTGATCTTTTACTAAAACTCCTTCTACTTTAGACTCTAACTCAGACATTGAAATTCAATGGATTATTATCAATATAATAGATCGTGTTTTTACATGGAAAAATCAGTTCTGGAGTATATAGAAAAAGAATTCTATTATGAGATAACTGAAATAGATAACATTGAGAATGTTTGGAGTAATTTCAGCACCGATAACATCTAGGAAGCATGAATATGATCTCACGGTTAAAATATAGGGCTTTAAATAAAAAAATGCGTTATCATGCACGGAGCAAATTACCGAGTTGGGAATGGTCAACCATATACAAGGAAGAAGTACATCAAGGGTAAACCTCAAATAAAAATTGCAAAATTTTATGGAGGAAAAAAAGATGGAAATTATGATTTTTGCGTACAGCTTTGTTCTCAGCAAAAGATGCAGATAAGACACATGGCAATTGAATCTGCAAGATTATCTGCAAATAAGGCAATTGAAACCGTTACTGGAGAAACAGGTTACTACTCTACATTGAGAGTTTATCCACATATTTTACTAAGAGAGAATAAAATGATTGCAACGGCAGGTGCAGACAGATTATCAGAAGGAATGCGAGGAGCATTTGGTAAAGCTGTAAGTTTAGCAGCGCGCATAGAAATTGGACAAGTGATTATGGAGGCACATGTGAAAAAAGAACATCTTGAGGCAGCAAAAAAAGCCTTACATGGTGCATCTGTAAAACTACCATGCACTCCAATGCTCAAAGTAATTCCGTTAAAACCTGCTTTAGCTTAATTTCAAAGAGTCAAGAATCTCTGTTTGTTTCTCATTTAGCATATCAAGGAATTCATCAAACTCATCGTTTGTAGGATTACGTTTTAGAATTCTTCTGCATTGATAATAAAAAGAGTTGTACAATCTTCCTATCACTATTCCATAACCAAACGAGTCAGAGTGAGTCTTTAATTCATCTAGCGATTTTATAATTTTAAAAATTTCATCTGATTTGTCTGCAACCTCATTTATTTTTTGATTTAATTTTACTTCGAGTTGTTTATCCATAACATACCTTTACAACAACATGTTAAAAAATAGTATTCTAAACAGTACCCTTTAATAGACTAATAATTTCTAAATCGGTTAAGCGGTTGTAGTATAGCTTGGTTATTATGCGGGATTGCCAATTCTGCGACCCGGGTCCAAATCCCGGCAACCGCATTTACTTATGCAAACCTTTTCTGATTATTTCTAATGCATTTTGAGCTCTTTCAGGTTTCGGTAGCTGTATCATGAATACATTAGTGCTGCCATATTGCGAGTTAGGAGAAGAAAGAGTAAGCATTGTAGTTTCTGCCAATGCTTCAAAGAAATCCACATTTTCATTTGCATATATTAGAAAATTTTCTTCAATATCTCCTTGTGAAAATTGTAATGTCACTTTAACAAAAACATGACCAAGTCCATCTTGTAGTATGTTAAGATTAGTCTCAACAGAAACAGGTTTTCCAGCGACAGTCTTCATTATATCATCAAATTTCTTTTCAGATAGAATAATGCAAGGAACTTTCTTTCCTTCATAATCAAAGAGGGTGACATCTTTGTGTCTTTCTGAGAGAAATTTCTCTAGTTCTTCATTAGCCATAAAAGAAATGCGTGATGACTTTTTAAAAAGATACTCTGTAAAATAGTATTAAATGATGCTTAGAGTTTTTGCCAAGAACTCTATTCTTTCATTGTCTTCTTCAGAAATTTTCTTGCCGCCATACTTGTTATTGAAATATATCAAATCTACCATCTTTGCCTTGTCAATGTTTACAACTGTAGCATTATAGGGAGTTCGAATCTTTTTGTTTGTAAGTATGATTAGCTTGTCAACTATTGCCGATTTTGATATATCGGATATTTGATCAAGATCAGGAATGCCTAATTCATTAGCAATTATAGCTAATCCCACCTTTGATCCAAAATTATCCTGATATACAGCATCGAGAAGTAAGTTTTGTTTTTCTAGTTTTTGTATTGTACCCATTTCCTGAGCAAAAATGGTTAGACTCTTGACAGCCTTTTTAATTTCTTTTTCATTATCGATGTCATTTCTTCGTATTGTCAAGAAATCAGATATTGGAATATTCATTATGCTACCCCTTACTCTAAGTCCGGGATACGATTGCGTTATTGCTTCATCAATTACATTTTCATCAATTTTTTTGGAGTTTGACTGCATTGCTTTTTCCATTGCTTGATACAAGATATTGATAACAGAACGTACATTTCTAAACTCCGTAAATTCGTCATAAAGTACTTGGATTTTCTCTTCTAGTTCTTGTTGTTCGTCTGTTCCAAATTTACCATCTTTATCACAATGTTTTATGTACTCTGTCACAATTTCAGCTAGTTCATCTTTCGAGTTTGATCCGGCCAGATCTATTTTGTAATTTGCTTTTTCCAGTCTATCAAATACAGACGGGTTTGTATTTTGTATCTCCAAATAACCTGATGGAGTGGATATCAGTAATAATATAGAAGCAGGAAGATGTGCATTTATCACACCCTTGATAAATTCAGTAGAATCTTTGTTTCCATCAAGTTCATCTATTTCAAAGACAAGAATTTTTCCCAAAAATCTATGAGTCAGACGAGATATTGACGAAAGCATTCCGATTAGTGTCTCCAAGTTTTTAATTTCATCAAAAGAATTAGAAATTACATTTCTAATTAAAACAGATT
>Ga0208566_1001211_pt1 | contig 15343 bp, 15 predicted proteins | sample PL_2010_150m_FD_184159 | JGI IMG/M metagenome (GOLD analysis project Ga0208566, IMG submission 184159) | Freshwater microbial communities from Powell Lake, British Columbia, Canada to study Microbial Dark Matter (Phase II) - PL_2010_150m... | ecosystem: Environmental > Aquatic > Freshwater >...
CGTTTCCGGCCTGATCCCGCGCCAGGATGTGGATCTGCGGGACCCCGGAGGTCGCCTCCAGCGGAAGGGCGAAGTAGGCCGCATAACCGGGTTTTCCGGCCAGCGTGACCGGATAAGCGGGATAGAAGAGGTCGCCGACCTTGACGCCTGTCAGAAGAGCCGCCTCCGACAGGCGATAGGCGACGACGCAGGTTCCGCCGGGATTGATGTGGTTCTGTGTATTGAGCTGGAAGATCTGGGGCGGCAGGGAATCGATCGTGACCGGGTGCGTCACCGTGATCCGGTTCTTCCAGAGGGCGTGATCGACGGCGGTAAGGGTCAGGATGGCCGGTCCGTCGTGGAGTTTCAGGGTGGCGGCATCCACGGTAACCGAAATCGCCTTGCGACCGACGCCCGTTTCCGGGTAGTCGATGGTGGAGAGAACGCGGGGCTGGTTGTCCTGGGTGATGACGATTTCCGTATGGCCAAGACCCCGGCCGGAATCGGAAAAGGTGACGGTCAGGTCTTTCCGAAGGCCGATGACGGTGGCATCCGCGCCGATCTCCACGACAGGTTTGCCTCTCTCCCCGACGTTGAAGAAAAACCACCAGCCTCCGCCCGCGAGCAGCAGGACGAGACACCCGACGATATACCAGAATTTCCTTTGCATAGACTCTTGGCCTCCAAAGATGAACTGGGTGCGGTATAGCCACTTTGCGGGCGCAATGCAAGGTCAAAAACCATTTCGGAGCGGGGACCATGAATTACTTGATATCGCCGGGCATCCTTGCTATAAGTTATCAATCTTGTGAGGAGACCCCTGATATGCTGAAGGATAGAAGAATCGTTCTGGGCGTGACCGGCGGTATCGCCGCCTACAAGGCCGCCGAACTGGTCCGGGAACTGGTCCGGCGCGGGGCGAAGGTAAGGGTGGTCATGACCGATCATGCATGCAAGTTCGTTACACCGCTCACCTTCGAGACGCTGTCGGGAAATCCGGTCTCCACGGACCTGTTTTGGGTACCGGGGGACTTCGAAATCGGCCACATCGCACTTGCCGAATTCGCCGAACTGGTCGTCATCGCGCCCGCAACGGCGAACATCATCGGCAAGATGGCCGCCGGCCTGGCCGATGATCTCCTGACCACGCTTCTGCTGGCCACGGAGGCCCCGGTTCTGATATGTCCGGCGATGAACGCAAAAATGTATGCGAATTCCGTTGTGAAAGAGAATCTTGCCTGCCTGGTCTCGCGAGGCCATATGATCCAGGAGCCGGGGTACGGCGAACTGGCCTGCCGCGTTGAAGGGCAGGGGCGGCTCGCCGAGCCGTCGGAGATCGCGGAGGAAATCGAGTCGATTCTGACGCCGAAGGATCTTCAGGGAGAGCACATTCTCGTGACGGCCGGTCCGACGCAGGAACCCTTTGATCCGGTGCGGTTCATCAGCAACTACTCCTCCGGAAAGATGGGGTATGCGCTGGCTGTGATGGCGCGGCGGCGGGGCGCGGCTGTGACGCTGGTCAGCGGTCCCACCGCGCTTCCCGCGCCGCGGGGCGTCACCTTTGTCCCGGTCCGAAAGGCCGTCGAGATGCGTGATGCCGTCCTGGCCAATCTGGAGGCGGCTACGGTCGTGCTCAAAGCCGCCGCGGTGGCCGATTACCGGCCGGCCGTCTGCGAACCGATAAAGGTTAAGAAGAAGGAGGGATCCCTGACCGTCCATCTGGAACGGAATCCAGATATCATCTCCGAGATCGCGAGCCGGAAGGGCGACCGGATTGTGGTCGGATTCTCGATGGAATCGGATCACCTGATCGAACACGCCCGGAAGAAACTCATTGAAAAGGGGATGGATTTCATCGTTGCCAACGATGTGACCGAACCCGGGGCCGGCTTCCAGGGAGATACGAATGTGATCCGGATCCTGGACCGGGAGGGAGGGGTCGAGGTGTTTCCATTGATGGAAAAAATGGATGTGGCCGGCGTCATCCTTGACCGCGTAAAGAAGATCCTGGAAAACAGCGGGGTGCGGGATGGGCGCTGAAGACGAACCACGGGAGGAACTCCTCGGTCTGGTCCGCTCGCTGACAGAGAGGGTGCGTCTGGACGGGGAGTTGCGAAAACCCCTCTGCTATCTGTCTCCGGGAAAAGCCGGCGTCGAGATGCCCGCGGCTGCTGCACCGCAGCCGGTCGCTGGTGAAACGGAGCCCGCCGTGAAACGTTCCGGGGTGGAAATCTCCGCGCTGGATCCGGTTCTTGCAGAGCTTGGCGACTGCCGGCGCTGTCCGCTCGGCGCTCTCCGCCACCGGCTTGTCTTCGGCGAGGGGAATCCCGGTGCGGAGCTGGTCTTTGTCGGCGAGGCGCCGGGGGCGGATGAAGATGCCCAGGGAAGGCCGTTCGTGGGCCGCGCGGGGCAATTGCTCACGAAGATCATCGCCGCGATGGGGCTGAAGCGGGAGGATGTCTATATCTGCAACATCCTGAAGTGCCGTCCTCCCGGGAACCGGAATCCGCTGCCGGATGAGATCGCAGCGTGCGAACCCTTTCTGATCCGGCAGATCGAGGCGATCCGCCCGCGGGTCATCTGCGCCCTCGGGGGCTTTGCAGCGCAGACCCTGCTGAAATCTGATGCGCTCATCTCCGCCCTGCGTGGCAGGTTTCATCAGTACCAGGGGATACCCCTGATGCCGACCTACCACCCGGCATATCTGCTTCGGAACCCCGGGGCGAAGAAACAGGTGTGGGAGGATGTCCAGGCGATCATGAAGCTCCTTCGGGAGGGTTCGTGACATGGAGGAATGGAAGGAAGGTCCTGTGATATGAAGAGAGCCATGCAACAAAACATGATCCGCGCGGTCGCGGCAACGGCCGCTCTGTTGATCGGCATGATGCTGCCCGGACAGAATCTGCGGGCGGCGGACAAAGCGCCCGTCTTCGACGTGATAACCATCAGCGCCGCTATCACGCCGCCCATTGCCGAGTATATCGTCCAGAGCATCGGCGAGGCCGCGAAGAGCGGCGCGGAGGGGTTGATCATCCGTCTCGATACGCCGGGCGGCCTCGATCTGGCCATGCGGGATATCGCCAAGGGGATCTTGAACGCACCGATACCCGTGATCGTATACGTCGCACCCTCCGGGGCGAGGGCGGCCTCGGCCGGGGTCATCATCACGGTGGCCGCACATATCGCAGTGATGGCGCCCGGGACGAACATCGGCGCGGCGCATCCCGTCGCTTTGGGGATCGGCGGCGGCATGGACAAGACCATGAGCAAAAAGGTGGAAAATGATGCCGTTGCCTATGTCCGGGGAATCGCCAACAAGAGGGTCCGGAATGAAGAGTGGGTCGAGAAGGCGGTCCGGAAGAGTGAATCGATCACCGCCGAGGAGGCCCTCCGCCTGAAGGTGATCGATTTCGTGGCGACGGATCTGAACCGTCTTCTTGAGCAGGTGGACGGCCGGGAGGTCTCGCTGGCCGGGGGAAAGAAGGTCCTGAAGACGAAAGGCGCCGTCCTCAATGAAAAAATAATGGGCGTCCGACAGAAGGTCCTCTCCGCGCTCAGCGATCCGAACATTGCCTATATCCTGCTTTTGATCGGTCTCGCCGGCCTCTACTTCGAATTTTCCACGCCAGGCGTCATTCTCCCCGGCGTGATCGGGGGGATCGCCCTGATCATGGCCTTTTTCGCGATGCAGACGCTCCCGGTGAACTATGCCGGGGTCGCCCTGATCCTCTTTGCCATCATCCTGTTCATTGCGGAGATCAAGGTGATCAGCCACGGGATACTTACCATCGGGGGGATCGTCTCGCTTGTCATCGGGTCGCTGATGCTCTTCCAGGCGCCCGATCCATCGCTGCGGGTCTCCTGGGGCGTCCTCATTCCGGCGGTGTCGATCACCTCGCTCTTTTTCATCGCCGTGATTGCGATCGCCGTCAAGGCGCAGCTCCGGCCGCGGCAGGGAGGCCAAGAGGGGATGCGGAGCGAAGGAGGCCTGGCCATAACCGATATCCATGATGAAGGAAAGGTCCTGATTCACGGGGAGCACTGGAACGCGTTCAGCGACGTTCCCATAACCAGGGGGTCTAAAATACGGGTGATCCATGTGGAAAATCTGAAAGTCAAGGTAGAACCCATCGAAAAATAACCCATCGAAAAATAAAAGGAGGTAGATCATGTCAGGTTTATACCCAGTCATCGTATTGGTTGTTCTGTTCATCATGTTCCTTTCCTCGGCCATTCGGATCCTTAACGAGTATGAGCGGGCCGTCATCTTTCGTCTGGGGAGAGTCATCGCCACGAAAGGCCCCGGGCTGATCATCCTGATCCCGATCGTCGACAAGATGGTCAGGATCGACATGCGGACGATCACGATGGATGTTCCCCCGCAGGATGTCATCACCCGGGACAACGTTTCGATCAAGGTCAACGCCGTCGTCTATTTCCGGGTCATGGACGCGAAAGCCGCCGTGATCGATGTGGAGAATTACCTCTATGCGACGTCGCAGCTCTCCCAGACGACCCTCCGGAGCGTCTGCGGCCAGATGGAACTGGACGAGATACTCTCGGAGCGGGAGAAGATCAACCTTCAGCTCCAGGAGATCCTGGACCGAAACACCGAACCCTGGGGGATCAAGGTCTCCCACGTCGAGGTCAAGCAGATCGACCTGCCCGAGGAGATGAAACGGGCCATTGCCAAACAGGCGGAAGCGGAGAGAGAACGGCGGGCCAAGGTGATCAATGCGGAAGGGGAGTTCCAGGCCGCCCAGAAGCTGATCGAGGCGGCGGCCCTGATGGAAACGCAGCCGATGTCGCTGCAGCTCCGTTACCTACAGACCCTGAACCAGATCGCGGCGGAGAACAATTCGACGATAGCCTTCCCGATCCCGCTCGATCTGTTCAAGCCGTTCCTGAAGCTGGCGGAGAAATTGTAGCGATCCGAACGGGGAGGGCCGCGCCCTCCCCGCATCGCCACTTTTCTGCTTCCCGGTCTCCTGATCCCGGCAGGTATTACTATCCTCATGAAATACTTCAAGAATAATAATGACGATCCCGATCATGAATGATCACCCGATCCGTTCGCCCGGATCAGGCGGGGGAGGCCCGGGCGAGCGTCTGCTGGTCCTCTGCGATTTCGACGGGACGGTATGCAGCGTGGATATGGGCAACGCATTCCTGGAACGTTTCGCGGAAGGGTGGGAAGAGATCGACCGCTCCTACTCTGCGGGGGAGGTCGGCTCCCGGGTCGCCTACAGCCGGATCGCGCCGCTGTTTCGGGCGAACCGGTCGCAGGTGCTGGACTTTGTGCTCCGCCGCGAACGGCTCGATCCCTTCTTTCCGGAATTTTTAAGCTTCTGCCGGGGGCGGAAGATCGATCTCAAGATCGTCTCAGACGGCCTCGACGTCTACATCGAGGCGATCCTCCGGAAATACGGTCTCGACGTCGAATTCTACTCCAACCGTCTCCTCTTTCGGGAGGATGACCGGATCGATTTCGCCTTTCCTTTGGCGAGCGAGGAGTGCGGGCGGTGCGGGACCTGCAAACGCTCCCTTCTCGACCGTTTCCGGTCCGATTATGACCGGATCATCTACGTAGGCGACGGTTATTCAGACGTCTGCCCCGCCCGTGCTGCCGATCAGGTCTTCGCGAAGCCAATCTTACACGAAAAATGCATGAAGAACGGCACGCCCTCGCTTCTCTACAATGATTTCGGTGATATCCGCCGCTGCATGGAAATAACTCATTATCAACCACTTCGGTGATGAAGCCATGAAGGTGTTCAATGTGTAGGGAAGGCATTGGCTTCCTGAAAGCAACCAAGCGTCAACCCCGATGAAAATACTTGACTTCAAATGATTATCAGTGACTCTATGTCCAACAATGAAGGCCACCGGAACGGTTTACAGACTACAGCTTGAGGGAAAATTAATTGAGGAGGATGAAAAATGGATTTAATTCACCACACCAAAGAGGTTTACGAGGATTTTTTCCAAAGCGCTCATCAGAATGGGGCTCTGGACGCTAAAACAAAAAAACTCATCCATTTAGCCCTTGTTCTGGCTATGCGCTGTGAACCTTGAGCGGAAAGCAACCTTGCAGGTGCAAGGAAAATGGGAATCACCGAAGAAGAGCTGGCGGAATGCATCCAATTGGCCGCTTCCGTAGGAGCTGGAACAATCCGGGCTATGGCCCGCAGAGCTTCCCAAAAATCGGAGCCGGAAATAAACGGTTTGAGCACTTTAATTTAACAAAGGCTTTGGACGAAACGGATCTGGAGTCCGTCATCAATGCAATGGTTGAACAATTTCCGGATTATGACCGGGCCGCAAAGAAATGAGCGACCGTAAAAGATATATTCGCAAAGCATTCAATCTTGACGACCTCGTCAAAAGTCGTCACCCCGGCGAAAGCCGGGGTCCAGTGCTTTTGTAACGATATGATATTTCTGGATACCGGCTTTCGCCGGTATGACGTCGGTGGTGGATTTTCGACTTTTTCGAGGGCATCAATCTTTCCGAATAGTCGAAATACGATTGTCTGTGCTTTCAGATCAGGGCCAGGCTGTCGGCGACGGCCATCCCGGCGCGCGTCGGCCGGAGAAATCCGTCGCGGATCTCCACGAGCCCTTCCCCGGAGAGCCTCTCGATCATATCCCATTTGTCCGCAAGAAGATCCCGGCCGTAAAGAATCTTGAACGTCTCCAGGCAGATTCCCCGGCGTGTCCGGAAGCCGAGAAAGAGCGCCTCCAGACGGAGTTGTTCGTCGGTGAGGATCTCCCTCGATTCGACCGGTTCACGCCCCGATTCCAGATCGCCGATGTAGGCGTCGACGGAGCTGCGGTTCCAGCGCCGCTCGCGCCCCGAAAAAGAGTGCGCCGCGGGACCGAGGCCGAGATAGGGGACGTGGTTCCAGTACTTGCGGTTGTGCCTCGATTCCCGGCCGGGGCGGGCGAAATTGGAGACCTCGTAGTGGCGATATCCGCTCTCTTCCAGGATTTGAGCCGTTCGGAGAAAAAAGTCAGCCTGGCGGGATTCATCGGGGAGGATGAGCTCTCCGCGCCGGCATCGCTTTGCGAGGGGGGTTTTCTTCTCCAGCGTGAGCTGATAGCAGGAGATGTGGCCGGGATCGAGGCCGATGGCCGTATCCAGGGTGGCAAGCCATATTGCAAAAGGGCGGTCCGCTTCCGGGGAGGTTGCCCCTCCGACGGGAGAAGAGGGCGGTTTCGTCCCTCCCGTGACGGTGGCGGTTCCCCCCTTTGCGGGGGAAGAGGGAAGACCGTAGATCAGATCCAGACCGATGTTCTCGAAGCCGGCGTCGCGCACCCGTTGGATGGCGCCGATGGCCTGAAGGGCAGTATGGCGGCGGCCCAGCAGCGCAAGCGAATCGTCGTCGAAAGACTGAATGCCGATGTTCAGGCGGTTCACCCCGGAGCGACGGAGCGCAGCGAGGAGCCCTTCGGTGATGTCGGCGGGATTCGCCTCGATGGTGATCTCCGCGTTGGCTGCGATTGGGAATGCGGTCCGGATGTCGGCGATCACCTCTTCCAAATCCGCCGCGGGCAGAACGGAGGGTGTTCCCCCGCCGATGTAGAGCGTATCAAAAGAGGCGGCCCAACCCCGGTAGAGCTCAATTTCCCGGCGGAGGGCCAACCGAAAGGCGGGGATCAGGGAACGGTCGGTGATGGAGTAGAAACCGCAGTAGGCGCATTTCCGGAGGCAGAAGGGGATATGGATGTAGAGCCCCGGGAGTTCATCTAAAAAGAATCCCGTTCCCGCGGTCTGAAAAGCCGGTCCGCTCATTCCGTATCCGACTTCAGCACGGCAAGGAAGGCGCTCTGCGGGATGCTGACGTTGCCGATCATCTTCATCCGCTTTTTGCCCTTTTTCTGCTTTTCGAGGAGCTTCCGCTTCCGGCTGATGTCGCCCCCGTAGCACTTCGCGATGACGTCCTTCCGGAAGGCGGAGATGGTCGTCCGGGAGATGATCTCCCCGCCGATCACCCCCTGGATCGCGATCTTGAACATCTGCCTTGGGATCTCCTCCTTCAACCTTTCGCATGCCTGGAGGCCGCGGGCGCGGGCCCTTTCGCGGTGGACGATCTGCGAGAGGGCGTCGACTTTTTCACCGTTCACGAGGATGTCAAGAAGGGCGAGGGAGCTCTCGCGGTAGTCGATCAGGTCGTAGTCGAACGAGCCGTAACCCTGCGTCACCGACTTGAAGCGGTCGTAGAAGTCGAAGATTACCTCGGCCAGCGGAACTTCGTAGATCAGCTCCGCCCGGCCGGGGCTCGGGTAGTTCAGTGTCGAGTTCACGCCCCGCTTATCCATGCAAAGTTTCATCACGGCGCCGAGGTAGCGCTCGGGGAGCATCATCGCTGCCCGGATGTAGGGTTCCTCGGATTTGATGATGGACATTGGTTCGGGATAGTGGGCCGGATTGTCCACGAACAGGACCGTTCCATCCTTCAGCGTGAAACGGTAGCGGACGCTCGGGACGGAAAGGATGATCGAGAGGTCGTACTCCCGCTCCAGGCGCTCCTGGACGATGTCGAGATGGAGCAACCCGAGAAAACCGCAGCGGAACCCTTGGCCGAGGGCGGTGGAAGAGTCCTTTTCATAGATGAACGAGGCGTCATTGAGTTTGAATTTGTCCAGAGAGTCGGCCAGGTCCGTGTAATCGTCCGAGGCGATCGGGTAGATCGAGGCGAAGACGACCGGCTTCACCTCCTTGAAGCCCGGCAGCGGCTTCGGGCAGGGGCGGTTCTCCAGCGTGATTGTGTCTCCGGTGCGGACATCCGATACGGTCTTCACGCCGGCAATGATGTAGCCGACATCCCCCGCGGAGAGGCTCTCCAGTTTCTGACGCTGGAGCAGGAAGTGGCCGACCTCTTCCACCCGGTGCGTGGCGTTGTTGTACACCAGACGGATGATGTCGCCGGCCTTCACCGTCCCGTCGAAGATCCGGCAGTGGATCACCGTCCCCCGAAAGGAGTCGTACTTCGCGTCGAAGATGAGCGCCGCGAGCGGCGCCTCCGGATCCCCCGTTGGCGGCGGGATCCGCGCCACAATCGCCTCCAGGATCTCCTCAATCCCGATCCCCGCCTTGGCCGAACATTTCAGATGGGTATCCGGATCCAGGCCCAGCTCCGAGTCGATCTGCTCGAGCACCCGTTCGACGTCCGCCGAGGGAAGATCGATTTTGTTGATGACCGGAATGATCGCCAGGTCGTGTTCCATCGCGAGGTACAGGTTGGCGAGCGTCTGTGCCTGGACGCCCTGCGCGGCGTCGATCAGCAGCAGTACCCCTTCGCAGGAGGCGAGCGACCGCGACACCTCGTAAGTGAAATCGACGTGGCCCGGTGTGTCGATCAGGTTCAGCGTGTAGCTCCGGCCGTCCTTTGCGCGGTAGGGAAGCGAGACGACCTGGCTCTTGATCGTGATCCCGCGCTCCCGCTCGATATCCATGTTGTCGAGGATCTGGTCCTGAAAGTTCCGGTCTTCGACGACGCCGGTGTACTGGATCAGGCGGTCGGCGAGCGTCGACTTCCCGTGGTCGATATGGGCGATGATGCTGAAATTTCGGATATTGTCCATAACTGCTTGTCCCTTCGGACGGCTTCTTACCATGATTGTCCGCAAGAGTAAAGAAGGGGACGGTCGTTATCCTTTCTCAAATTTCGGATCGCGGGGAATCAGGGGAACCGCAGCAGGCGCGACCCATGGATGACGCGCAGGATGATGACCCGGTCGCTGTCGACCCTGAAGATCGTCCGGTATTGGCCGTAGATCAGATGGCGGTATTCCTTTCCCAGCTCACGGGATTCGGAAATGATCGGGCAGCGGAGGGGAAATTTCTCCAGAGAGGCAATCTGGCGGCTCAATTCCTCCCGCCATTTCCCGGCAGTAGAGGGGAGCCATAAACTTACGAATCCACTGAATATGGACTCTTTCACGAAGAGATAACCGATTGGTTTATTATGGTCAACGTGTTGGAAAAATGCGTTTGTGTAGCAGAGTACTTTTGGTAATTAGCGAGGCGTCTTTCAGAAAAACGGGGATGTCTCCGAAAACGTCTACCTACAAACAAACAAAAGAAATCTTTCCGAGAATTGATGATTACCGCTTAAAAGAGAGTATCAATAATTACCTATACGATGAACGAGAGTCATGTGAATTGGTTCGGCTCAATCACCTGCCTCTTCTGACGAGTTCAAAATGTTCATAGCGCCATGGATAACTGCCAGAATATCAATTTGATCTGATTTGATGTGATAAATAATACGGTAGGGGCCTTCAATCACTTCCCTAATCTGGTTGAAGTCGTATTCAGGAACACTGCGGCCTGAAAGTGGATATTTTACAATCTGCTGGGATCGCCGGGTAATACGATCAACCATGCGTTGTGCATACTCCGGGGAATTCTGCACAATATAATCGAAGATGGCATCAAGATGTTCTTCAGCAGTATTTGTCCAGTGAACTTTCATTCCTGCAAGCCAAACTTTGCACGGATTTCTTTTACATCTTTTGTGCGGCCCGCTTTACTATCGGCCAACCCGAGCTCAATGACCTCCCGCACATAAATTTCATGCATCAAATCATCCCATGTGGCACTTGCAGGCATTCGATCGACAATCTTGTGTGCTTCTTCCTTAATTATTATTGTGGACATATAGCTACCTCCTTCCTTTTAAAAACAGTAGCACAGAATGGCCTAATAATCAATCTTTCAGATCCTTGAGACGGAAATCAAATCCTTGCCAGGCCCTGCTCCCTATCTTTGCTTTTATATGAAAATCCCCCCATCCCCCCTTTACCAAAGGGGGGTAAGGGGGGATTTTCATACTTCGTTGTGGCAACAAGCCATGGAGGTTATTGTCAAGCTGGTCTGGTCGTTTTCATTTCAACAAACTTGTCGATATCGGTATCGCCCGATATGAGAAACTTCAGAAAGCTGGCATTTCTAATCCGTAACGTTTCTCTGATACTTAGGAGAATGAGATACTCCTGTATACCCTTGTCCTATAATCTGAGATTTGTTTGAAAGAATGTTGGCCTTTATAATGAGCCGAGTATATGAAAATGGCCATTATGTATCAAAAGAAACGACCGCAAGAGTAAGAGTTATGATGAATATCGCTCGAAACAAAGCATACCCGACAAAAATGCTGAACACTACTATTACAGGAAGCACATCTCACCCCCGATCACCGATCTTTATGTGCCCAACAGTCGGGAGAAGGCCAGACCCGACCCCAGTTAGTGCTTCTATCCGAATAAAGACTCCAGTTCCAAGCTCGACGGGTATTATCCTTGGTGCCGCCTGTATCCTCTTCGGCCTTTTGTACCTCATCCGGCAACAAATCAAATGAATACTCCAAGAGCAGCTCTTTAGCCCCCACTCCACGAGGTTCGCCGGTCGCGCATTGGGAAAACTATCCCTATGAACGGGATATCGCTGAGGGTGTTGTCAGTTGAAAGGCCCTTTCCATCAGCGTCCTGGGCAGGAGGTATGATCTCATCTGCCGGGTCAGATCCTGAATGCCAAACCACTGACCGGAAGTGCTTGCCACCATCTCCAGAGTCCCGTCTTCCCCGACCGATGCAGCACCGCCAGAAGCCCAGAAGAGAAGACGTGAAGAGGGTCGACCCCGAACTCGGTCACCATGTCCGAAGAAGAGCAGCTTCTCGTTACAGGAAACGGGCCGGTAAAAAGTGAAGTCGATACCGACGGTGACCGCCCCGCTTCCGGTGAGTAGAATACCTCCCCATCCCAGAATTTCATCCAAAAGGGCGAGAAAAGGGAGTGGATGAAGAAAACCATTTCGGCTGAAGCGGTAAAAAGAATCTTGGTCGGCATTGGAGAAGCCTACCGGCGAAACGACAATTTTATCTGATGTTTCCCAGAAGCTAAATTGCCTTTTCAGGCCAGGGTGGTTGCGCTCGATACCACAGACAAAACAATTTCTGTAAGAGGGAAGCAAGCTAAGTTCATTCAGAATATCATTACATTTCTGAGGCATAAACGCGGAAAACGACTTTCCGTGTTCCCCGTTGCTATCCTGATAGCGTATTGAAGACGACATATAGGGAAGTGGATCGCGATCCACGGTTGCACTACCCTCGGCACCCCCTGAGACAGGCATTACGTCAAAGTGAAGCAAATCACCGATCCTGATACTGGTGCCGGCAAACCGAAAATCGGCGGAAACGGGAAAGCGCAGATTGTCCTGGCTTGGATACGCATCGAGGTGCATAGCCAGATCCATCATGATCCCCATGCCGATTCCGCCATGGGGAATCCCTATCCATCCTTCCATGCGTTCGTCCATGAGGATGTCAGCGGTCGCATGGTCACCGACAGGAAGAATAGTACCGGGTCCGTAAAGGAACTGCCGGACAAAGTCATTGTTTCGGTCTGTGGGTTGCATTATGGAGGTTCCTATATAAAACCGGTTTTCAAAGTGCAATAGAAAAAAGGATATATTATTAGAGACAGGGTAGAAAATTCTTCATTCGCAAGATAAACGTTCAGTCCGATCTTCGAAAGGGGGTCAAAGAGATTTATTGTTCTATTTCTCCCCTATAAAAAATCCGTCCCCTTTTCGCATTACCGGACGCGTCCAGTTTCGTATAGGAAGGCGGATTGATGGAGTAGTTTCCGTCCTGACCGTAAAAGGCCCCGCCAAGGGGCTATCCCAACTTCGTGAGCAGGGCCTGAGAGACCTCTTTCACACCGGGAGTGCCGTCCACTTCGAGAATTGTAGCACGCGCCCTGAAGAAATTGATAGCGGCCAGCGTCCCCGTCTTCGTGTCGTAGTAGATCCCGTGGCGCTTGTCGATCGCCCCTTCGTCCTGGTCGTCGGCCCGGGCGGTCAGTTTGTCGCAGCCGCAGACGCGGCAGACCGGCTTCCCGTCCTTTTCGGCGGGTTTGATCGCGTCGATGAAGATGTTGTTGGGGTGGTTGTTGTCCGTGGCGCAGAGACGGCGGCCCATGATTCGCTTCTTGGCGATCTCCCGGTCGAGGATGATCTCGATGACGTAGTCGAGCTTCATCCCGGCATCCTGAAGCGCCTTCCCGAGGGCCTCCGCCTGGGCGAGATTCCGCGGGAAGCCATCCAGGAGCCAGCCGCCATTGCAATCCGCCTCCCGAAGATGGTTCAGAATCATCGGGACGGTGATCGTATCGGGAACCAGTTCGCCGCGGTCGATAAAGCCCTTTGCTCTTTTGCCGAGTTCCGTTCCATTCTTAATGTTTTCTCTGAAGATCACGCCCGTCTCGATGTGGGGGACGCCATATTTCTTTTGAACCACCGCACCCTGTGTTCCCTTGCCGCTGCCGTTCGGTCCGAAAATTAGAATGTTCATGTTTGTGAACTCCTTTCACGGGATGGGTCAAGCGGCTGCCGCCGCCTGTTCGAAACGGGAAGATACCATCCATTTTCTCATGGCCCACGGCCATGACCGGTCAGTGTCCTCAGGAAGGGCCGCAACTGGTGGCGGCGCAGCTTCCGCACTCGGCGCCGCCGGCGGATGTGTTGCCGATCTTTCCGGCAAAGGAGGACAAAAGCCGATCCGCCTTCTTCGACCCGCACTTTGGACAGGCGATGGTTGCCTTGTCCTCCCGGCTACGGAAGAGGACCTCAAAGGGTTCTCCACATTTTCGGCACTTGAATTCAAAAATCGGCATCGATTTATCTCCTCCGGCGGACCGCAACATTCCCCCGCTCGCTACGATCGCGGAAGACGACAGGTCCTTGAACTTTACTTGTTGTCGGGAGATTAGAAGAAACCCCCGAAAATGTCAAGGCAGATCGCATGCGCGGCCACATAACACGAAATGGTCATGACCGGAGATCTTTGCACAACTCCCTTATTCGTCATTCCGGTGAAAACCGGAATCCAGAAAGTGCTTGATAATACTGGATACCGGCCTTCGCCGGTATGACATAATTGCTGGTTTTATGTAGTTGTGCAAAGGTCTCGACCGGCCTATCGTCTTCAGCCCGACCGGCGGAGATCTCCGCACATTTCTCTTGACAGCGGGAAGCGGTCGTGACAGTGGCAATGCAGTATCCCGGCTGCCCCGTTGAAACCGGGGTATGAATCGTGGAAATAAGCATTCAGGGGTTTGCCATGGCCATCGCGAAGAAGATCAATGAATTTATCTCACAGTCTTCCTTCATCCGGAAGATGTTCGAGGAAGGGGCTCGTCTCAAGCAGAAGCATGGTGCGGGAAATGTCTTCGATTTCAGCCTCGGAAATCCGAATGTCGATCCCCCGGAGGCCGTCAAGGCAAGGCTGCGTGAGCTTGTTTCCGCCGAGATCCCCGGGAAGCACATGTACATGTCGAATGCCGGATATCCGGAGACCCGAGCAGCCGTTGCCGCGGAGCTGAGCGCCTCCCAGGGGATTGCGCTTGCGGCCGACCAGATCGTGATGACCTGCGGTGCGGGCGGGGCGTTGAACGTCATCCTGAAGACGATTCTCGACCCGGGCGACGAGGTGATCGTCCAGGCCCCCTTCTTTGTCGAGTACCGTTTCTATGTGGACAATGCCGGTGGAGAAACGCGGATCATCCCGCCGCGGGAGGATTTCTCCCTCGATCTCGATGCGATCCGTGAGGCCATCACCGAAAAAACCAAGGCTGTCCTGATCAACTCACCGAACAACCCGACGGGGAAGGTCTATGACGAGGCGTCGATCCGGGGACTTGCGGCGCTGCTCGCCGAACGGGGAAAAGCGCTCAACCGGGAGATCTGCCTCATCTCCGACGAACCCTACAGCGAGATCGTCTATGACGGGGTGACGGTGCCGAGCGTGATGAAGATCTATCCCCACAGTTTCATCGCCTCCTCCTACTCCAAGAGTCTCTCCCTTCCCGGCGAACGGATCGGCTATATCGCCGTGAACCCCGCCATGAGCGGTCTCGGGGAGGTGTTGGGCGGCATTACCCTCTGCAACCGGATCCTCGGTTTTGTAAACGCCCCCGCGTTGATGCAACGGGCGATCGCCGGTCTTCGGGGGGTGCGGGTGGATGTGGAGACCTACCGGAGAAAGCGGGATCTCCTCTGTGACGGTCTCGCCTCCGTCGGTTACCGGGTGACCAAACCGGAAGGGGCCTTTTATCTGTTTCCCAAAACGCCCATCGACGACGATGTCCGTTTTGCCGATGCGCTCCGGGAGCGGCGGATCCTGACCGTCCCGGGGAGCGGCTTCTGCGGTCCCGGCCATATCCGGATCGCCTATTGTGTGGACGACGCCACGATCCTGGGGGCGATCGAAGGATTCGGCGAAGTGCTGAAAGAGTTCAAATAGTGGTTGTCGGGGACATGTGGGGACACCTTGCCGCAAGGTGTCCCCACATGTCC
>Ga0208566_1001212_pt1 | contig 15335 bp, 10 predicted proteins | sample PL_2010_150m_FD_184159 | JGI IMG/M metagenome (GOLD analysis project Ga0208566, IMG submission 184159) | Freshwater microbial communities from Powell Lake, British Columbia, Canada to study Microbial Dark Matter (Phase II) - PL_2010_150m... | ecosystem: Environmental > Aquatic > Freshwater >...
GGATAAAGGGAACCTGGCCGTAGCGATTACTGAATCAGACCTGCGCCACAAGGTGCGGGAAAAACGCATCGGCCATCATATCCTGTTCGTCGTGGACGCCAGCGGCTCCATGGGGGCCAATCAGCGCATGGTGGAAACCAAGGGCGCCATCCTCTCGCTGCTTCTGGATGCCTATCAGAAGCGGGAGGAGGTGGGGCTGGTGGTTTTCCGGGGCCAGGACGCCCACCTGGCCTTGCCCTTTACCCACAGCGTGGAGCAGGCCCAGAAATGTCTGGAAGAACTCCCCACCGGCGGCAAAACCCCGCTGCCCCAGGCTCTGCAACTGGCCTATGAAATTCTTCAGAAGCAAAAGGCCAGACATCCTCAAGACGCCTTCCTGTTGGTGTTGATATCCGATGGCAAGGCCAATATTAGCCTGGGCGGAGGGTCGGCGGTGGAAGAAGCCAAAGAGCTGGCCGCCCGACTGAAGGATTTAAAGATCGCCTCTCTGATCCTGGACACCGAGGCGGGGTTGTTGAACCTGAGCTGCCTCCCGGAGCTGGCCGACAAGCTGGGGGCAAAGTACTGTAAGATCCAGGAACTGCAAGCCCCGGAAGTGGTGGCCCGGGTTGCGGACCTGATAAAATTCAGTCCTGCCTAATTTAATCTTGACAGGATAAAAGGAGGGCTTATAATCGGCCACAACATTTAGCATACAGGCGCCCATGAGGGCTTAAAAGGGAAGCCGGTGCAAGACCGGCGCGGTCCCGCCGCTGTAACCGGGGACGAAACCTGCAACCAGCCACTGTCTTTTGTCAAAAGGACGGGAAGGCGCAGGGATTAGAAAGATCCGGGAGTCAGAAGACCTGCCTGTAAGCCGACTGCTTTCCCGACGAGGCATTGGGGAAGGAGCGGCTGCGGAGTGATGGCAAATCTCCCCAGCCAAACCAGGGATCAAGTAAACTGGGTGCAATCCTTGGGTCCACACGGGCTCAAGGATTTTTTTTGTCCGCGTGGATCATGCCTCGGGGAGCCTGGAGCTCCCTTATCTCATTTGCGTGGAGGGCATGATGAAACAAGGAATCATCGTTTATCTGCTGGGCGGCGGGGAACCGCCGGAAGGCGTGATACCTGCGACCCACTATCAGGGGTTAAGTCAATCGGGGGGGCCGATGGAAGTTGTGGTCTGCCGGCCGGGAATCCTGGAACTGGATGACGCCTGGCACTTCCTGCTGGCCAGGGGATGTGAACCGATTCGCCTCCTGGTTGCCCAGGCGGAGCAAGACCGCCTGCGCCCTCTCTACCCCCTGGTGCGCCTCACGGGCGTGGCTCGGATGACGGAAGAGCCATCAGGGGCTTGCTTACAGGGGAGGGTACTGCATTGAGAAAAATAGCTCTCTATTGCGGCGGTCTCTTCTTGCTATCGGTTTTAATCGGGGTATTCCCCCTTTGGGGGCAGGAGTCGGCTCAGAAAGACACCCAAGCAGAGGAAAAGATGAGTGTAGCGGCTCCGGAAGAAGGCCAAAAGGCGGAAACCCCGGCTCCCGGTCCGGCTCCGAAGGAGAAGGTGGAAGCCCTGGAGAAGATCGTGGTGACGGCCACCAAGACCGAACGCAATCCCGACGATGTCCCGGCCAGCATTACCATCATCACCAAAGAGGACATCAGAAAACAGAACATCCAGACGGTGGACGAGGCCCTGGCCCAGGTGCCCGGGGCCTTTGACCAACGGCGCAAGATCTGGGGGGATAGCATGACCAATGTGAATCTTCGGGGTTTTCCGGCTGATAGCCAGAAACGCACCCTGGTCCTGCTGGATGGCCAGAATATCTCCACCGCCTACTCCAACAGCGTGGCCTGGACCAGTATGCCGGTGGAAAATATCGAGCGCATCGAAGTGATCCGGGGGCCGTTCTCCGCCCTGTATGGCGGCAGCGCCATGGGCGGGGTCATCAATATCATCACCAAGACCCCCCAGAAACTGGAAATGGTGGCGCAGGGCGGCTACGGCACCTACGACTCCTGGACCTATTATCTCGGGGCGGGGGACCGCCTCTGGAATAAGTTGAGTATCCAGGCGGGATTCAATTATCGTATCACCACCGGTTATCCCACCAACCTGGTGCAAAAAACCACCGCCTCCCTGGCCAAGACGACCAAAACCTCTGTGGTGGGCTGGCAACCCACTCAGACGACCACCGGCGGCTGGACGAACACCATCGGCGATACCGGCAATAATAACTGGAAGGATTGCAGCATCAACGGCAAAATCAGCTGGGATATCGCCCCGAGCCATAAGGTCGTCTTCAGCACCTTGCAGAGCTGGAACGACTATGGCTTTGATATGTACCATTCCTACCTGAACAATTGGGCCACCGGCGCCAGGGTGACTAGTGGCACCGTGGGTTTGTTCGGCACCAAAACGCAGTTCAGCAGTCTTACGAATGGCGCCTTCTGTAGCGGCGATGGACGCAACAATACCCAAGTATACAACCTGACTTCCGAAAACAAGCTTACGGAAACCACGAAACTCAAGTTCCATGCCGGCCTGGTGAACCAGCCGGAAAACTGGGGCACCACGCCCAGTTCCTCCAACGCTCTGACGACGTTCGCCGGCGGCCCGGGGACCGTGTCCACCACTCCCAGTCAGAATTGGGTGGGGGAGGTGCAGGTGGACCAGGCCATCGGCAAAAAGCAGCAGTTGGTGGGCGGCCTCTCCTATAATACCGGCTGGGCGGCCAACAAGCAGTATAACCTGTACAACTGGCGGAGTCCCAGCTCGTATATAAACTTCAGCTCGCTAGGCGGCGGCCGGGACCGGAATATCGGGGCCTATCTCCAGGACGAAATCGCCTGGCATCCCCAGTTCAACACCGTGATCGGGGTGCGGTTGGATCGGTGGGAGACCTTTGGGGGCAGTTACATGAAGGCCGCCGGCTCTCCCATTGTGGGCCTGCCCAGCCGGGACCAAACTGCGGTCAGCCCCAAGCTTGCCATGCTCTACCGGCCCTGGGAGTGGATGACCTGGCGGGCCTCGGTGGGCCGCTCCTTCCGGGCCCCCAATATTTACGAACTCTACGTCACCTGGCAGACCAGCACCGGCACCCTGTATAAGAGCAACCCCTTGCTCAAACCCGAGACCGCCCTTTCCTGGGAGATCGGCACCACCCTGAAGCCCTTTAAAGGGACCACGTTCACCGCCACCTATTTTGAAAATTACGTCAATGACCTGATTTACCGGACTGCTGATCCCAGCGATCCCACCGGCAAGACCCAGCTCTATGAAAATGCCGCCAAGGCCCGGATTCGAGGGGTGGAGATAGAAATTAACCAGAAGCTCTGGTCCTGGCTGGAAGTCTTCGGCAACACCACCCTGGTGGACCCCAGGATCAAGGACAACCCGTATAATCCGATCACGGTGGGCAAAAATCTCACCAATACCCCCCGGCAGCAATTCAACTTCGGGGTTACGGCTACCTACTGGAAGGTCAAGGCCAACCTTTCGGGCCGCTATGTCAGCAGACTGTCGACCCGGGACGACAACGGCGATTATGTCCATGGGGTGTACGGCGCTTCTGATCCCTTCTTTACTCTGGACTCCAAAATTATCTATAGCCCGGTGAAGTATGTGGACCTCTCCTTTGCGGTGGATAACATGCTCAACCGGGAATATTACTCTTATTACCGCACTCCCGGCCGGATGATCTGGAGCCAGTTGACGTTGAAATATTGAGGTGGGGAGAAGGCAACTGATGGCCGGTAGAATCTCCGGAACTTCCTGGTGGCCCGAGTTGAGGCAACGATGCTGCTAAGATAGCCAAAAGGCTTGCTAATTTTTTTTCCTTGACAGGGCTGCCGGCTAATTCTAAGGTAACTCAGTAATAAAATTATATTACAGGCGCCCTTCGGGGCTTAAAAGGGAAGCCGGTGCAAGTCCGGCGTGGTCCCGCCGCTGTAACCGGGGACGAAACCTGCGAGATGCCACTGTTCTGGCTTGAGCCGGATGGGAAGGCGCAGGGAGTAGGTGGATCCGGAAATCAGAAGACCTGCCTGTAAGTCAGCGGTTATTTCCCGACGTGTGATTGGGGATAACGCGGCTGCTGAAGAGATGGAAAACCTTCGCGGCCTCTCCTAAGGACAAAGCAAACTGGGTGCAATCCTTGGGTCCATTCTTGGACTCAGGGATTTTTTTTGGCCTAAGAGGTTTAATCTCTCAGGGCCGAAGGATAAGCGATGGATGTAAACCTGGTCTTGTGGATCGGCGGCATGCTGTTCAGCCTGAGTGTTTTTGTGGTTAAGGTGGGCTTTGGACTCGGTTTGGGCAGGATGAGGTGGTGGGGAATAGTTCTGACCCTCTCTTTGTATCTGGGGCTTTTTATCCTGACGGCTCTTTTTTCTGAAGGGTTAATCAAAATCCTGGAGCCGGTGGTGAGAAAAGGCCCATACGTCCATATCGTCATGGCCTTGGGCATGATGGTCTGGGGCCTATACCTCATCCGTCATCTGGCAGGACCGGATTCGGGTTGCGGGGTTTACTCCGTCCGCGGCAAACCGACCGCCCCGGCTGCCACCCGGGCGGCGCCTCCACCGGCCCTGTTTCTCCTGTTACCCTGTCCCGTCTGCCTGACGGCCATAACCTTTTCCACCTGGGCGGCCTTACAGGTGATCAAGTTGCCGGCCTGGGTGGTGGGCTTGGGATTGGGCGCGACCTTTATCATCCTGTCGCTGCTGGTTTATCTGTGCATCAAACTCTTCACCCTGAAAGCAACCCTGGTAAATCAACGGATCGGCCTTGGGTTAAGCATGATGGCCATCGGCCTGTATTTTCTGACTTCTCTCTTTCTTCCGGCCCAGATTGAGGCGGCCAAAAGCATTTATCAATCATTCGTCACCGAAGGCGGCAGCATGCCCCTGAGTGACAATATCGGGGTGTTTTTGCTGCTTTTGGCAGCCTTAGTGGTTGGCTTCCTGATAAATAAGCGACGCGAGGTGCGCGAATGAATATCTTGGCGGGTCTTGAGACGTTTCTCTATGTCATCGCCTCCGCCCTGTTTTATCCGGTGGTGGTGGGGCTTATTCTTCTTACCTTTTGGATCGTGATTTCCGCAGGCGGTTTTCTGCGGGAATATATTGACCGGCGGCAGGGGAGGTCGGCCGGGTTGCAACGCTATCAAACCATGCTGGACTCCGAGGCCTTGACCCGGTCGGCCAACCTTGATTTGGAGCTGGAAAAGCGCCTGCAGGAGGCCGAGCTTGAGCTTATCAAGGGCCTGGATAAGGTCAGGTTCGCCATTCGGGTGGGCCCGGCCGTGGGCTTGATGGGGACCTTGATCCCCATGGGCATCTCTCTGGCGGCCCTGGCCCAGGGAGACATGCCGAAAATGGCCGGAAGCATGGTCACGGCCTTTACCGCCACCGTCGTCGGTCTGGCCTGCGGGGTGGCGGCCTATCTCATGTCCCTGGTGAAAGAAAAATGGGTGCGGGCCGACATGCGGGAGATGGAATATCTGACGGAATTGCGGCTCCGGCAGGCCCAAGGCCAAAGGCCGAATATCCAGGTGGGGGAGGAAGATGAGTTTTTTAAAAAGACGGCGGCGGTTTGAGAAATACGAGGAACCCCTGGAAGACCCCATCTCCGGGGTAGCCAACCTGTTTGACGCCAGTGTGGCCTTTATCGTCAGCATGATGATCGCCCTGTTTATGGCGTATAACATGCTGGACCTGGTGAATCCCAAGTCCGAGGTGACCATCACCAAAAAGAACGCCGACGGCCAGATGGAGATCATTACCAAGAGCGGCAAGGAAATCAAAGTCAAAAAGGTGACGGACAAGAAGCTGAGCGGCGAAGGCGTCCGGCTGGGAACGGCCTATCAGCTTAAAGACGGGAGAGTGGTGTATGTGCCGGAATAAATTGGCCACCGTCAGCCCAGGGCGCCGGCCTCAGACCAAAATCATCCTGACTCTAGGGTGCTTGCTGTATTGGCTGGTGGGTTCCCTCGGGTCGGCTTGTGCCGCTCCTGTCAACGTCAGCCTGCTCCTGGGCGATATTCCCACCAAGACCGCCATTGAGGCGGTGAAGGCGATTTATCAGGAATATCCGAATTTAAAGCCAAAGGTTAAATTCCACATTTATCCCAACCTCCGGCCAGGCGCTCGGGAGAAAAACCTGACGCCGGTGAGCCGGTCGAATCTCATCTTCATCATGATCATGGGAAACACCCTGGTGGAGGCGGCAAAACCTGAACTGGAACAGGCGATTAAACAGGGTGGCAAGGTCTACGGTGTCATGGGCGGTTCTCTTCATGATGACCATAAGAAGATGGGCATCAGGATCGATAAAAATATCATGGAGTACTTCAGCGAAGGCGATGTGGAAAATATTAAGAACGCTCTGCTTTATGCCTTGAACCGGGACTTCGCCTTTGATGTTTCTTTTCTGCCGCCGGTGAAAATCCCCCCCCTGGGCATCTATGACTACAAGACCAAAAAGGTTTTTACGGATTTCCAGGCGTATAAACAGGCCTATACCTCATACCGGGACGGCAAACCCTGGATCGGGGTGATTTGTTATAAATATCATGTCGGCCTGGGCCAGGTAAGGGACCTGGAGGCCATCATCCGCAGCCTGGAAGGGGCGGGGTTTAATGTTCTGCCGGTATATGGACCGCTGGCAGCCGTTATCGAAAGGTTCTTTTACCAGGACGGTGATCCGCTAACCGGTCCCAACCCCGGGAAACCAGGCGCTCAGGAAAATGACCCCGCCCGTTCCCGAAGCCGGGTGCGGCTGGTTATCGCCCTGGGGATGAAGATCGGCATAAATCCTCAGATTTTAATGCCTCTGTTAAGTAAACTGAATGTCCCCGTCATCAACGCCATTTCCCTTCATAGCCAATCCAAGGAGGCCTGGGAGAAGTCTCCCGTGGGCCTGGATATTTTTTCGCGCTCCTTCCTGATCGCCAATCCCGAGATGGCCGGGATTATCCAGCCCACGGTGGTTGCCTCCAGGGAGAGAAGGATAGATAAAGCCACCGGCTTTGAGTATATCGAAGAACAACCGATACCCGAACGGATAACCAGGCTTACCGCCCGGGTGAAGGCCTGGATTAATCTTCATGATAAACCTAACCGGGATAAAAAGATCGCCCTGATCTATTACAACTATCCGCCGGGAAAACAGAATATCGGGGCCTCAACTCTTAATGTGTTGCCGGAAAGCTTATGGGAAATACTCCTCCGGCTTCAATCCGCCGGCTATGATATCGGGGGCCAGGGAAAAGGGATCAGTAAGGAGCAACTTTTTCAGGACATTCAAAATTATGGCCGCAATATCGGCAACTGGGCCCCCGGGGAAATTGCCAGACTGGTACAGGCGGGAGGAAAAACCGTCTTCACCGGCCAACCCCTGCCGGCAAATAGCCAGGGACCGGTTCTGATTCCGCTGGCAACTTATAAAAAATGGTTCGAACAGTTGCCCCAAAGCTTGCAAAAATTCATCCTGAAAAGCTGGGGGCCGGTAGAACAGAGCAACATCATGATCTGGCAGGATGCCGGCGGCAAGCAATATCTGGTCATCCCCGCGGTGCGATATGGCAACATCATTTTCACCCCCCAACCGGCCCGGGGTTGGGAGCAGGATATCAAAAAACTCTATCACGACGTCACCGTCGCCCCCCATCATCAATATGTCGCCTTTTACCTCTGGCTGAAAAACGGCCTCAAGGCGGATGCCATTGCTAACATCGGCACTCACGGCACCCATGAATGGCTGCCGGGAAAAGAGGTCGGTTTTACCGCGGCGGATCCACCGGAGGCCTTGATCCAGGACCTGCCCAATATTTATCCCTACACCGTCGATGATGTGGGGGAAGGTCTCCAGGCCAAGCGCCGCGGTATGGCGGTCATCATCGACCATATGACCCCGCCCTTTGATAAAGCCGGCTTGAATAAAGAGCTGAAGGAACTTGCCGGCCTGCTGAACGATTATGTGGTCGCCATGGAGAAGAGTCCATCCCTGGCCGGGACCAAACTCAAGGAAATCAATGCCATGGCCCAAAAACAAGGCTTGCTCACCGACCTCAAGCTAACGGAGATCAAGACCGAGGACGACGTCGAAGAGGTTGAACACTACATTAAAGATATTGCCGAAAAACAGACCCCTTTTGGGATGCACACCTTCGGGAAATCACCGGAAGAGAAATACCGCAAAACCACGGCCGAGGCTATCCTTTCCATTGAAAAAGGCTTAACTGCGGAGGACAGAAAAAAGAGACTGGCAGATTTGGAGGATAGAATAAACCGGTCCGGCCCCAGCGAGATGGATGCTTTTATTGCGGGCCTCTCGGGCCAATACGTCCCGGCCGCCCAGGGAAACGACCCCATCCGCAACCCCAATTCCCTGCCCACCGGGAAAAACTTTTATGCCTTTGACCCCACGCGCATTCCCTCCCCAGGGACCTATGAGATGGGGGTCAAAATGGCCCAGGCGCTGATCGAGGGCTACAAAGCCAAACACGGACAATACCCCGACAAACTTTCCTTTGTCCTCTGGGCTACGGAAACCATCCGGCATGAAGGCGTCATGGAGACCCAGATTATGTATCTCATGGGGATTAAACCCAAACGGGACGAGCGGGGGCGGATCATCGGGGTGGAAGTCATACCGAGAAAGGAGCTGGGCCGGCCCAGGATTGATGTCACCATGGTCCCGTCAGGACTCTACCGGGACCTGTTTCCCAATCTCATGGATTTGCTGGATCAGGCGGTGACGTTGGCTAAGCAGCAGACTGAAGCAGATAACATCCTCCGGGACAATATTTTGCGAACCAAGAAGACACTCATGGAAAAAGGCCTCGCCCTGGAACAGGCGGAAAGGTTGGCCGCGGTCAGGCTCTTCACCACGCCCCCCGGGGCCTATGGGCCCAATCTCGATAAGGTGATCAGCCAATCCAACTCCTGGGACAACGAAAAACAGGTGGCGGACGTCTATCTCATGCGGATGAGCCATTTATACGGGCAAGGGTTTTGGGGGGACAAGATTCCGAACCCGGATAAGAAAACCCCGAATGCCGAGGATTTAAACCTGACGCTGTTCAAATCCGCCCTTTCGGGCACCAAGATGGCGGTGCATAGCCGTTCCGGCAATCTCATCGCCACCCTGGACACCGATGATTTCTTCCAGGAACTCGGCGGCCTCGCCATGACCATCCGGACCCTCGACGGTAAAACCCCGGAGGTCTATGTCAGCAATATGACCAATCCGGTGAGCCCCAAACAGGAGACCCTGGAAAAATTCATGGGCCGGGAAATGCGCTCGCGCTACCTTAACCCGGCATGGATCAAGGCGATGATGAAGGAAGGCTATGCCGGCGCCAGGTTTATCGACAAGGTGATCGAGCATCTCTGGGGCTGGCAGGTGACGGTCCCCGAGGCGGTGGACGCCGCCAAGTGGAATGAGATGTTCGAGACCTATGTTCTGGATAAAAATGGCTTGGATATCAAAAAGATGTTCAAAGACGCCAAGAATATGTGGGCCTATCAATCTCTGGTAGCCAGGATGCTGGAGACGGTGAGAAAGGGATACTGGAAGCCGGACAAAAAAGTCATTGAAACTCTCTCCAAGGAGTATGCCGAGAGCGCCAAAGATGTTGGCCTGGCCTGTTGTGATCACACCTGTAATAATCCCTTGCTGACAAAATTCACCTCAGCCGTGCTGATGTCGGTGCCCGGACTGGAGAATCAGGTGAAAGAATTTAACCAGGTCCTGGATGCAATTAAAAATCCCCAACCAGTTTCACAAGCTATGACTTCTCAATCATCTCCGGATGTTAAAAATCCACCAACAGATTCACAAGCTAAGCTTTCTCAACCGTCTCCGGACGGAAGCAGCCAAAAAGTAGAAGGCTATGAAATGCAGGAAGTGAATAAATCAGGTTTCTCAGCCGCACCCATTCCCTATCTGTTTATTTTAGGATTTTTAATCTTTCTGGTGCTCATCAGGTGGGGATGGAGAAAGAAGATTTAATGAGGCTTAGGCGGCCCCCAAAAGACGAGATGCCCTGGGCCGGGCAGAGAATGATCTTTGAGATGGAATCATGAAGACCCCCATAGTATTGGCAGCATTCGGCACCACCACCTCAGCCTCGCAGTCGTACACTTTCTTGGATGAACACATCCGGAGGGCCTTCCCGGGACACGAAGTGCATTGGGCTTTTTCTTCTCGGATGGTGCGGGACTTTTCCCAACAGCGGCATGGCCGGAAGGGAAAAGGTCCGAGAGAAATCCTGGAGGAATTACAGGCCCGGGGGTTTGAGTGGGCGGTGGTGCAGTCGCTACATCTCCTGGCCGGGCACGAATTTTATCGCCTGGTGGAGGAGGTGCAAGCCGCCCGGATACGCACGGCCATGGGACTGCCGCTCTTCTGGGCCCCGGAGGATTACGGCGCCTTCCTGGAAGCCCTGGCCCCTAAACTGGACGCCGCGGGTAATGAGGACGCGATTATTTTGGTGGGACATGGCACCGACCACCCCAGTTGGGCCACCTACCCGGCCCTGCAATACCTGCTCTCCGGGCGATTCGGCCGCCAGGTCCACATCGGCGTCCTGGAAGGCCGCCCTTCCCGGGAAGAGGTCATCGACCGGGTGGTCAAATCCGGCCTGAAGCGGATACGGCTGCTGCCCCTCATGCTGGTGGCGGGGCGTCATGTCCAAGAAGATCTGGCCGGGCCGGAAGATTCCTGGAAAACGTCGCTGGAAGAAGCCGGGCTGACCGTCAACCTGGATGCTACCGGCCTCCTGCATTACCCGGGAGTTATTAAAATTTTCCGGGACCATATCGTCAATGCCCTGAATGTCATATCTGGCCGGGATCAGGGCAGATAAACTAGGGATCTTTCTGCCTGAGTTAAAGCATCAAGCATCTTGTCGTATTATTCATCCGGGCACTTAGCCAAGGAAAAACCATGAACCGCCTCTCCCGATTTTGCGTCTATTATTTTTCATTATCCTCGGCATCCTCGGCCCTAAGAAGTAGTTACTTTTGGTGGATTTTATGCTATAAATTCCCCATATATAAATGGGGGATTGAACCTCCAGCAGTAAGTAATTTTTTCATTTCTGGCCACAAAACTTAGCCATGAAGGCAAGTTACCCCATCGGGGTAATGCCCTCATGGCTTTTTCTTTTTCGGGGAGATCAACGTGGATTTAACGAAAAGCTTGCTGAGCTTGACGGTAGGCGGCAGCGCCTGGGTGCTATGGCTGCTCATCGGGTTAAGTGTCGCCTCGGTGGCGATCATGATCGACAAGGCCCTGACCTTTTACCGTTACCGTTTCAACCAGGATCGCTTTGTGGCCGAGATTGAACCATCCCTGCGGCAAGGGGACTGGCCCCGAATCATTTCCCGGTGTGAGCAGGAATCCGGTCTGGAAGCCCGAGTACTGTTAGTCGGCCTCCGGGAAATTTCCCGGGGCAAGGCGGCAGTCCAGGACATCATGGAAGGAGAGCGGCTCCGGGTAGGCCTGTATCTGGGGAAGAGATTGAGTTTCCTGGGAACCCTGGGAGCCAATGCGCCCTTCATCGGCCTGTTGGGCACCGTCCTGGGGATCATCCATGCCTTCAAGGACCTGGCCCTGGCCGACGGAGGCGGCGGCCCCGCGGTCATGGCGGGCATCGCCGAGGCCCTGGTGGCCACCGCCGTGGGTCTCCTGGTGGCCATCCCTGCGGTGGTGATGTACAACTTCTTTCATCGCCGCCTCCACGTGGTGCAGGAGCGCTCCCGGTTTCTGGAACAGCTCCTCCTGGCCCATCTGGACGGGGCCGCCGACACCGCACAGATTGCCGCCCCGGACGCGGAATTGTTCCAGGCTCCCAAAAAAGCCGGGCGCTTGAAATGACCGGCAACCTTCGCGGTGTCCTCACTGAAATCAACCTGGCCACCGGGCCGCCAAGCGTTGGCCCCCAGCTCTTGACCTGATAGCCGGAGACGCTGATTATCAAACCCGGTGGCCGTTCCCCGCATTAAAGGGTCACTTCGGTACCGAGGAACAAACCATGGAGTTCATCGAGCTGCAAAACCTGTTCAAGACCTACTACCTGGGCGAAATTGAGGTGCCGGTCCTCCGGGGTGTCTCGTTGACCGTGGCTCGGGGAGAGTTTGTGGCCCTCATGGGGACTTCCGGTTCAGGCAAAACCACCCTGATGAATATCCTGGGCTGCCTGGACCGCCCCACGTCCGGGGAATACTGGCTGGACGGCGAGGAGGTCTCCCGCCTGACGGTGGATGAACGGGCCCTGGTCAGGAACCATAAGCTTGGCTTCGTCTTTCAGAACTTCAACCTCCTGCCCCGGACCAGCGCCCTGGACAATGTGGCGATGCCCTTAACTTATACCGCCGAGCACCTGTCCGACCGAGAGGTGCGCTTGCGGGTGGAAGACTTGCTGCACCGCTTTGGTCTGGGTGATCGCCTCGACCATGAACCATCCCAGCTTTCCGGCGGGCAGCAGCAACGGGTGGCCATGGCCCGTGCCCTGGTCAACTATCCGCCGCTGTTGTTTGCCGACGAACCCACGGGCAACCTGGATTCCCGCACCAGCGAGGAGGTCTTGCAAATCCTCCGGCAACTCAACCAGGAAGAAGGGATCACCATCATCCTGGTAACCCACGATGCCAATGTTGCTCGGCACGCCCGGCGGATAATCCGGATCCATGACGGCATCATTGTCGATGACACCGCTCCTTTTCCCTCCCCGGGGGCGGAGCGACCCCAACCTCAAACCGCCCCTGAAAGCAAACCCTCGTTCGGGTGGTCGGCTTTCAGACTCCAGCGCCTGTTGCGCCTCGTCCTCAATGGCCTGAGTCGCAACGTCATGCGGGCCGCGCTCACCGCCCTGGGGATTATTATCGGGGTGGCGGCGGTGATCGCCATGATGGAGATCGGCCGCGGCTCCTCCAGTTCCATCCAACGGGCTATCGCCAACATGGGGGCCAACACCATCCTGGTCTTGCCGGGCACGGCCGCCAGCGGGGGAGTCAGCCACGGGACGGGGAGCGTCATGACCCTTACTCCCCAGGATTCCGAGGCTGTATTAGCCGGGTGCTCCGCGGTGCGCGCCAGCGCCCCGGTGGTCCGGGCTCGCACCCAGGTCATCTATGGCAATCGGAACTGGGTGCCCACCTTTATTTATGGCACCACCCCAGACTTCCTTTCCATCCGGGAATGGGTCCTGGTCGCGGGAGGCGCTTTTTCCGATCAGGATGTGCGCAATGCCGGCAAGGTTTGCCTATTGGGCCAGAGGTTGGTGCGGGAGCTTTTTCAGGGTGAAGAACCCCTGGGCAAAGAAGTGCGGGTGCAGAACGTCGCCTTCCGGGTGGTGGGAATTCTCAGCTCCAAGGGGGCCAACATGATGGGCATGGATCAGGACGATATCCTGCTGGCGCCCTGGACCACCATTAAATTCAGGGTGACCGGCACGTCCGCCACCACCGCCAACCAGAGCGCCGCCGCCGGCTCCAGCGCCTCCCAGACGGTGAACACCCTCAATCAAATCTATCCCACTTTGAAAAACAACCTTTATCCAGTGCCGTCAGCGACCCAGACCGCCAACACCCCGCAACCGGTGCGGTTCATCAACGTTGACTCAATTCTCGCCGCGGCTCATTCCGCCCGGGAGGTTCGCCCTGCCATTACGCAGATTACTAAGCTCTTAAGGGAGCGACACCGAATCCGGCCAGGTCAACCGACTGACTTCAATGTCACGGACATGACGGAGATGACCAAGGCCCTGGCCGCCACCGCCGCCACCATGACCAACCTCTTGCTGGCGGTGGCCTTGATCTCCCTGGTGGTCGGCGGCGTGGGCATCATGAATATCATGCTGGTCACGGTGACGGAGCGGACCCGGGAGATCGGCCTGCGCCTGGCCGTGGGCGCGCATCGCCGGAATATCCTCCAGCAATTCCTGGCGGAATCCGTGGTCCTGTGCTTCTGCGGCGGGGCCGCCGGTATTGTGGTGGGCCGGGGGGTGTCCTATCTCATGACCGTGGTGTTCCGCTGGCCCACCGAGTTGTCCCTGGACGCCATTATCGCAGGCTTTGCCGTTTCCGCCGCCGTGGGTATCATCTTTGGCTATTATCCCGCCTGGAAGGCCTCTCGTCTGGACCCGATCATGGCGCTGCGCTATGAATGAACCCTTCAGAGTTTAAGGAAAACGCCGGAAGTCTGCATGATGTCCCCTGAATCGCATCATCACCCGGGAGCTTGATATGAAAGGCAACATTCACGGGCCCATCACCGAGATCAACATGACCCCCTTCGTGGACATCGTCCTGGTCATCCTCATCATCTTTCTGTTGACCGCCACGGTGATGATGCCCCGCACCTTCGCCATCGCCCTGCCCAAGGCGACTCAGGCTGACAAGCTGGAGAGCGTCCCCATCATCATCAGCATCGACCGGGAGGGCCATATCGCGGTTAATGGGGTGAAGCTGACCAAGGATGACGATTTCAAAAAGGTGTTTTCGGCCCAGCACCAGGGGAAAGAGCCTCAGGCCGTTATCGCTGCGGATACGGACACTCGCCATGGCCGGCTCATCGAAGTGATCGACCGCCTCCGGGGCCTGAAGGTGCAACGCATCGGCATCGAGGTGGAACAAAAGTAGCCTATGGAATCCTGGGAACAAGGCTGGAACGGTCCCGGGAAACCCAGGGAAACCTGGGCCTGGGCAGTGTTGGGCTCCCTGGTGGTGCACAGCCTGTTGGTGGCGGTGTTGCTGGCGGTCCTCCAGGACAAACCGGCTCCACGGCGGGTGGTGGTGCCGGTGGAAGCCATCGACCTGGTCCCCTTCAAACCGGGACCCACCGGGGGTGGAGGCGGCCGGCCCGCCCCGGTGACCAACCCCGAACACGTCGCCACTAAACCATCGCCGCCGCCGGCGCCCCCCAAACCCCAGGCCAGACCCCAAAAGCCTACCATGGCAAAGCTGGCCCCCTTGCCGGAAGCCACTGAGGCCCCGGTAATCCCCACACCTGCGCCGCCCACCGCCATCACCAGGGCTAAACCTTCGCCCACCGCCATCATGACCAGCCGGGCCAACGCTCCTGGCCCCACTGCCGGTGCCTCAGGCTCGGGCCAGGGCGGCCGGGGCGGCGGACGGGGGACAGGTTCCGGCGGCGGCGTTGGCCAAGGCCAGGGGCCGGGCTCCGGGGCCGGTTCGGCGCTTCAAGGCTATCTCAAAGAGGTTCGCCGGCTATTGGAGAAGCATAAAGATTACCCTCACATGGCCCGCCGCCGCCAACTCCAGGGAATAGTGGTGATGATGTTTACCATTTCCTCCGGGGGACAAATTGAATCCTACCGGGT
>Ga0208566_1001213_pt1 | contig 15314 bp, 13 predicted proteins | sample PL_2010_150m_FD_184159 | JGI IMG/M metagenome (GOLD analysis project Ga0208566, IMG submission 184159) | Freshwater microbial communities from Powell Lake, British Columbia, Canada to study Microbial Dark Matter (Phase II) - PL_2010_150m... | ecosystem: Environmental > Aquatic > Freshwater >...
CGGATTCTCCGGGGGCGGTGGCGGCTTTGGCGGGGGCGGTGCCTCCGGCGATTGGTGATAGGAGGCTTGGTGACATGTCAATGACCCGCATCCTGAAACATCTGCTCTATGGCCGGCTGCACGTGCTGCGCTGCTTTCCCGCCCCCAGCATGGCAGCCATCCAGGCGGCCATCGCCCAGTCCGAGGCCAGCCATATGGGCGAGCTGCGCTTTGTGGTGGAAGCCGCGCTGGACTGGCCCGACCTGCTGCGCGGCATCACGCCGCGCGAACGCGCCATCGAAGTGTTTTCGCAGTTGCGCATCTGGGATACCGAGCATAATTCCGGCGTGCTGGTCTACCTGCTGCTGGCCGAGCGCCGCGTGGAAATCGTCGCCGATCGCGGCATCCATGCACGTGTGGGCGAGCCGGGCTGGCAGGCGATCTGCCGCGAGATGGAGCAGGCCTTCCGCGCCGGCAATTTCGGACCGGGCGCGGTAGCCGGCGTGGCCCGCATAGGCGCGCTGCTGGCGCAGCATTTCCCGGCGCAGGGGGCGAACCGTAACGAGCTGTCCGACACCCCCGTTATTCTTTGAGCTTGTCATGGCGGGCTGACTTTCCCCCGGTTTCCCTATAAAATCCGCACCTTATTTCGTTTCCGAAAGAACACCACATGCGCGTTTCCCGGTTTTTCCTCTCTACCCTGAAAGAAGCCCCTGCTGAAGCGGAATTGATCAGCCACAACCTGATGCTGCGCGCCGGGCTGATCAAGCGCCTGGGCAGCGGCCTGTACAGCTGGATGCCGCTGGGCCTGCGCGTGCTGCGCAAGGTGGAAGCCATCGTGCGCGATGAAATGGACAAGGCCGGCGCGCTGGAGCTGCTGATGCCGGCGGTGCAGCCGGCGGAGTTGTGGCAGGAAACCGGGCGCTGGGACGTGTTCGGCCCGCAGATGCTGCGCATCAAGGACAGGCACCAGCGCGAATTCTGCTTCGGTCCGACGCACGAGGAAGTCATCACGGATATCGCGCGCCGCGAGATACGCTCTTACAAACAGCTGCCGCTGAATTTCTACCAGATCCAGACCAAGTTCCGTGACGAGATACGTCCGCGTTTCGGCGTGATGCGCGCGCGCGAGTTCATGATGAAAGACGCCTATTCCTTCCACGCCAGCCAGGCCAGCCTGGAGCAGACTTACGAGGTGATGTACCAGACCTACAGCAACATCTTCACCCGGCTCGGCCTGAAGTTCCGCGCGGTGCGCGCCGACACCGGCGCCATCGGCGGCACCGGCTCGCACGAGTTCCATGTGCTGGCGGATTCCGGCGAAGACGCCATCGCCTTCTGCCCGGATTCGGATTACGCCGCCAACGTGGAAATGGCCGAGGCGCTGGCGCCGGCTAGCCCGCGCCAGGCGTCCGCTGAGGCCATGCGCGACGTGGATACGCCCAAGCAGACCACCTGCGAGGATGTGGCGGAGTTGCTCGGCATACCGCTGCAACGCACGGTCAAGCTGATTGCCGTGCTGGCCGACGAGAAGCTGCACGTATTGCTGATACGTGGCGACCACAGCCTGAATGAAGTCAAGGCGGCGAAGCTGGCAGGGCTGGCCGATTTCCGCTTTGCCACCGAGGCGGAAATCCGCGAGGCGTTCAATTGCCCGCCCGGCTTCCTCGGCCCGCTGGGGCTGGACCGCGGCAAGATTCGCGTCATCGCTGACCGCACGGTAGCCGCCATGAGCGATTTCGTGTGCGGCGCCAACAAGCCAAAATTCCATACCGCCGGCGTCAACTGGGGACGCGACCTGCCGGAGCCGGACCTGGTCGCCGATATCCGCAACGTCGCCGCCGGCGACCCTGCGCCCGACGGCAAGGGTAAGCTGGAAATCTGCCGCGGCATCGAAGTCGGCCACATTTTCCAGCTCGGCAACAAATATTCCCAGGCCATGAATGCGAGCTACCTGGACGAAAACGGCCAGAGCCAAATCATGGAAATGGGCTGCTACGGTATCGGCGTGTCACGCATCGTCGGCGCGGCCATCGAACAGGGCAACGACGAACGCGGCATTATCTTCCCGCTGGCGATTGCGCCTTTTCAGGTGGCAATTGCGCCCATCGGCTTCGACCGCAGCGAGGCGGTGCAGGCAGCGGCGCTCAAGCTGCACGACGAGTTGGAAGCCGCCGGCATGGATGTGCTGCTGGACGACCGCGGCGAGCGGCCGGGCGTGATGTTCGCCGATCTGGAGCTGATCGGCATCCCGCATCGCATCGTCATCGGCGAGCGCGGCTTGAAAGATGGCCTGGTCGAATACCAGGCGCGTGCCGACCAGGAGGCGCGCACCATCCCTTTGGATAAAATCGTGCATGAAATCGCGGATTTCGTAAAATAGGCGTTATGCGCAAGCTGATGGTATTGATGCTGTTGCTGTTCCCGGCGCTGTCCCATGCCGGGGCGCAGGCGTATGAGCCGCTTGCCGCCAGCGTCAAGGCCATGATGCAGAAATCGATCAGCGATCACGCAGCGCCCCGGCTCGCCTTCAGCAGCGAACAGGCGGGCTATGTCTGGCTGGGGAAAATGTCGCAGCGCCTGGAAAAAAGCATCCCGGACAAGGAGTTTCGTCTCGATTTCCTCCGAACGGTGCACTACGAGGCCAGCCGCGCCGGTCTTGATCCGCAGTTGGTGCTGGGCCTGATTCAGGTGGAAAGCGGCTTCAAGAAATACGCGGTTTCCACGGCCGGTGCGCGCGGCTTCATGCAGGTCATGCCGTTCTGGGTCAAGGAGATCGGCGCGCCGGAGCATGACCTGTTCCACCTGCGCGTCAATCTGCGCTATGGCTGCACCATCCTGCGGCATTACCTGGATATGGAACACGGCGACCTGTTCCGCGCGCTGGGGCGCTACAACGGCAGTCTCGGACAGGCCGAGTATCCCAGCATGGTGGTGGGCGCATGGCACCGCAACTGGCCCTACCACGGCGGTTCCTGAAAGCCTGCGGAATTAATCTCCGTCCACCCTTTTTTTTTCAATTGCCCTCGCACAAAATCCATACTACTATCGCCCTCAGCGGACTTGATGAGAAACCGGGAAGTTGGTCAAGTGGGCACCAAGATCCATGTCCCGCTGCTGCTTGTTGTTTCCGCGTTGCGTTGAAACTACAACCTATCTTGAGGGAGGAAATACAATGGATTTACTCGTGGCGTTAGGTATTAGCATTGGTGTACTGATTGCTGGTTGGGTCTATGTGGCGTTGGCTATGCCGGATCTGCATCTGGTGGTATGGGCCGGGGTCATTGCTTGGGGTACTTTCTATGCAACCGGCGGCGGCATGGCTGGCCTGCAGAAGGCGATAGCTTCCAACCTTTCCGGTAACCTTTGGGCAGCAGTAGCGCTATTGGTATTTGCCAAAGTGGGCGGCGGCAATGTCGCGGTACTGGCAGCGCTGGTGGGCGTCATTTCCGTGGTGATGTGCGTGCAGGCCAAGGTGGCGATACTCAGCTTTATTCCCGGAGCATTTCTCGGTGCCGGTACCTGGGTTGGCGCCAGTGGCGGCGGGCTGGATGCGCCTAACCTGATGATTTGCGTCTCGCTGGTGGCTGGAGCCGTGCTGGGCTATGCCTCCGAGGTGGTTGGCAAGAAGATGGCGGGCGCCAGCTAGCAAAGGGATCAAGATATATTAAGAACGGCAGGAGATTTTCCTGCCGTTTTTTATTGCAGTTGCCGGTTTTATTGGGTCTAGCGGGTGACTGCCTGATCCGAAACGCGGTAGCCGTGATAGGTGCCGAATTCGCCTTCCGTTTCGTGGTAGACAAACATCAAGCCATTGGCATAGCCCAGGCCGTTGTAGTGGTTGTTGGCGCGCAGCTTGAGGCTGGCCGGCAGCGCGCTGCGGCCGACAAATTTCCCCGCCAGATTGAATACCAGCACGCTCTTGTGGTCCACATCCAGCAACATCAGCTCTTCCCCCGGCAGCCCGGTATAGGCGACGTAATTGTCGCTGATGTCGTCGAACTGCACCTTGGCGGCGGCCAGATCTAGCGTGATTTCGGCAATTTGCTCGCGGTTTTCCTGCTTGGCGATCCAGACCTTGTCGCTGCGCTTCTGTTTGGCGAAATAACGACTTTCCGCCGGGTCGAAGCTGGGCATGGTGGCGGCATCGCCGAATGCCGGGTTGAAGGTGGACAATTCCGTGGTGTTGCTGCTTAGGTTTCCCTGGGCATCCAGTTCCAGCGCAAAGATGCCGCAGCCGGGGAGAAATCCGGCACCGCTGGAAACGTTGTAGGTCACGGATTCCAGGTGGTGCGTGTTCGGGTTGAAATAGATCGAACGGTTATCCAATCCCGCCTTCACCGACTGCAGGTGCTTGCCCTGCGCGCTGTAAACATGCACTTCTGACCTTGCCATGGGGATGCTGAAGCCGTCCGGCACCGGGCCGAGGCCGCCGTCGGCGATATAGTAGCGGTTATAATCCGGCACGTAGGCCACAGTCATTGGACGCGACGTGGGCTTGGCGACGAGCGGGATGGTGATGGCATCCGCGACTTCCGGCAGCACTCCCGCCTGCGCCATCGCGCCAGTGCTGAGCAATGAAGCGACGGCCAGTTTCTTGAAAAATTGCATGGTCATGAAAGTTTCTCGGATTGATGAAAATGATGGATAAAAACGGCACGCCATTCTAACCTGATGAAAACATTGCCGCACCTGCTGGTCTATATTTCCGCCCACGGCTTCGGGCATGTGGCGCAAACCGCGCCGGTGCTCAACGCGCTGCGCGAGCGCTTGCCCGGACTGCGCCTGACGCTATGCACGGCAGCGCCATCAGCGCAGTTGGAGTCGCGGTTCGCCGGAGAGTTTCATTTGGTGCCGGAAGCGCTGGATTTCGGCATGGTGATGGCCTCAGCCATGGACGTCCTGGTCGAACCCAGCATGCAGGCTTATGCCACGGCTCACCAGGGCTGGGCGGCACAACTGGAGCGGGAGGCGCAGCGAATCGCCCGGCTCGCGCCGGATTTCGTGCTTTCCAACATTGCCTGCCTGCCGCTTGCCGCGGCGAAGCAGGCCGGCGTTCCCTGTGCCGCCATGTGTTCGCTCAACTGGGCGGATATTTTCCACCACTATTGCGGTACCCTGCCGGGAGCCGCGCAAATCCACCGCCAGATGCTGCAGGCTTACGCGGCGGCGGATGCCTTCCTGCGCCTCACGCCCGGCATGCCGATGGCGGATTTGCCCAACCTGCGCACCATCGGCCCAGTCGCGCGCATCGGCCGGAGCCGGCGCGCGGAGATCGACGCCAAGCTGGGGCTGCATGGCGTCGAGCGGCTGGTGCTGGTGACTTTGGGCGGCATCGCCACCCGTCTGCCGCTGGAACGCTGGCCGCGTCTGCCCGGCGTGCGCTGGCTGGTGCAGGCGGACTGGGGCGTCGCTCACCCCGACGTTTTTACTGTGGAATCGCTCGCCATGGATTTTACCGATGTGCTGGCAAGCTGCGACGCGCTGCTGTGCAAGCCCGGCTATGGGTCTTTCGTCGAGGCCGCCTGCAACGGCGTGCCGGTGCTTTATGCCAGTCGCCCCGACTGGCCGGAACAGCCGTATCTGGTCGATTGGCTGACAACCCATGGGCGCTGCCTGGAAGTCGGGCGTGCCGAGTTGGAACTCGGAGTTATTGGCCCTGTATTGGACGCCTTGCTCGCGCCGCCCAAGCCGGCACCTGCCATCCCAAGTGGCATCGCGGAGGCGGCAGATTATCTGGCGAGCCGTTTAGCTTAGAGTCTTGCATTTCTGGGGTGGGAGCGGCGACTCGCCGCGATGGCTTTGCATAAGCAGCTCCCAAGGGGACTTCCTTTTGGGCGTCGCCCGAGGCGGCGCTCCTACACATGCTGCTGAGGTTTACTGGGGCAGGCTTTTAATCGGCATCGCGGCGCTCGATCAGCATGGCATCGCCGTAGCTGAAAAAACGGTAGTGCTGTTCGATGGCGTGCTGGTAAGCGCGCCGAATATTATCCAGCCCGGCGAACGCCGCCACCAGCATCAGCAGCGTGCTGCGCGGCAGGTGGAAGTTGGTGAGCAGGCGCTCCGCCACGTTGAAGCGGTAGCCGGGGGTGATGAAAATATCGGTTTCTCCGCTGCCGGCCTGCAGCTCGCCGCCCCGCGCGGCGCTTTCCAGCGCGCGCAGCGCGGTGGTGCCCACCGCCGTGACTTTGCCGCCGCGCGCACGGGCTGCATGGATCGCCGCCACCGTGGATTCCGGCACGCTGTAGCGCTCGCTGTGCATCTGGTGCTGCGCAATACGGTCCACCCGCACCGGCTGAAAGGTTCCCGCGCCGACGTGCAGGGTGACGAACGCGGTGTCCACGCCTTTCTCGCGCAGCGCTTCCAGCATGGGCGCGTCGAAGTGCAGCCCGGCGGTGGGCGCGGCGACTGCGCCGGCTTCGCGCGCGTAGATGGTCTGGTAGCGCTCCTCGTCGAGGCTGCCGGGGGCGTGCGTGATGTAGGGCGGCAGCGGCAGCGCGCCGTGTTTTTCCAGCAGTGCGGCGACCGGCTTCGCACCGAGGAAGCGCAGCAGGGTCAAGTCGCCCTGGCGTTGCAGCACCTCCACCTCGATGGCGTCGGCGAGCATCAGCCTCCCGCCAGGCTTGGGGGCGTGCGAGGCGCGGATGTGCGCCAGCGCCTGCTGCTCGCCCAGAATGCGCTCAATCAGCACTTCCACCTTGCCCCCGCTTTCCTTCCGCCCGCTCAGGCGCGCCTTGATCACCCGCGTATCGTTGAACACCAGCAGGTCGCCGGCGGCAAGAAATGACGGCAGGTTGACGAACAGCGCATCGCGCATGGCGCCACTCGCGCCGTCCAGCCACAACAGGCGGCTGGCGCTGCGGTGCCTGGCGGGAAGCTGCGCGACGAGTTCCTCGGGCAGTTCGAAATCGAAATCGCTGGTGTGCATAAATTTAACGGTCTATCTTGCCGGCCAATCTTGCCGAGTTGGGGGTTTTCATGAATAATTGCGCCTCCCTGGCCGGGATGGCGGAATTGGTAGACGCAGCGGACTCAAAATCCGCCGCCGCAAGGTGTGGGGGTTCGAGTCCCCCTCCCGGCACCAGTACTATTCTATCCGGCACTATTCTATCAAGTTTCATCTCGCCCCAGCGGTCAGTATTGCCATTCAGGAAATGAATCGGAACCCATGCCAAAGCCTTTAACCGGCCATGTGTTGCATAAAAGCAACACCCCCGTGAAGTTTTATGCATAAATCACACAAAATACTTGCAAGCACCGCTGCCGGTTTGGCATGATGGCCTTAACTTCTCGCAAGGGGAGTTCGCGAACTCTCCCGATCTTTCAGCCCTACTCGCTTCTAGTAGGCGAGGCAGGATGGGGGGGAGGGAGTTAAGGTAGCACCGGGGTTCGAGGCATCGGGCCCCGAAACTTTAGAAACTAAATCTGGAGATACACATAATGAACAAGACTCTCAAACTGGCAGTTGCCGGCGCCGTACTGGCGATGAGCTCTGCAGCAAACGCCGGTATCATCATCCCGGCCGGTGACTGGACCGTTGACATCAACGGTAACGTCAACGCTTTCTACATTCACGAAAACGGTAGCGACACCAACACTGTTGCCGGCGGCTTGGCTCGCAAGAGAACAGCGGCAAACACCAACGGTGCCAATACCAGCAACATCAACACCGGCCTGCTGCCTTCCTGGTTCGGCGTCACCGGCAAGAAGCGTGAAAACGACCTGGACATCAGCTGGACCATCAGCTACCAGCCGGGCGCTTCTACCAAGAATGGTCTGGCTAATAACCCAGCCGTTGGCGGTGGTGCTGGCGCTGAGTTCCGTCAAGCCAACATGACTATCGGTGACAAATCCTGGGGTACCATCAAGCTGGGTAAGGATCTCGGCCTGTTCGGTGCTGATGCCATCCTGAACGACCAGACTCTGCTGGGTGTTGGTGCTACGGGTGGTGGTGCTAGTGGCACGACGACATACGGTCGTATCGGTACCGGCTTCCTGTATGCTGACTTCACTGGCCAGATTGCCTATACCTCCCCGAACTGGAACGGCTTCCAATTCACCGCTGAAATTGCTCAGCCTTGGATTAATGCCAACACTATGGGCTATGCCAATACTACCGCTTCGCTCGTTGGCAATCGGGAACCAGCATTTGAAGGTAACGTAAACTACTCATGGGCTGGCGACGTTTCCGGTAAGATTTGGCTGGAAGGTTTCACCCAAAAGGTTGACAACATTGCTACCGGCGGCGCTCTGAAGCGTGACCGTGGCAATGTCTACGGTATCGGTGGTAAAGTTGGCTTTGCCGGCGCTGAACTGGTTGGTTATTACTACAACGGTGAAGGCGTAGGTTCCACGCTGCTTCTTGATGGCGGCTGGGATTCTCAAGGTAACCGTCGCGACAGCGATGGTGGCTACGTTCAGGCTTCCTACAAGATTCCTAACGTAGGTACCAAGCTGGCTGTAAGCTGGGGTGAGTCCAATCTTGATCGTTCAGGCAGTGCTGGTGATCTTGCCGCCACAACGCTCTTGAAGTCGAACCAAATGTGGACTGCTGGTGTTTACCATCCGCTGACCTCTAACGTGAACCTGGTGGCTGAGTACTCCAGGGTTGAGTCTGAGAACCAAGCTGGTGCAACTAACAAGTCTGACATATTCGATTTGGGCGCGATCCTGTTCTTCTAAGATTTCTTTAGAAAAACTTGCAAGCTTGAAAACGGCACCTTCGGGTGCCGTTTTTTTTCGCATACCCTCTGCACACTTTCATTCAAACTAGACATGCCTGCGGTGGCTGCCTGGAGATTGCCAGCGGGTGACCTTTCTTACGGCCCAGACTCGAAGCGTCAAGAGAAAATTCTCTTGACGTTTAACGCGTAACGATAAATAATTAGGCATGACGATACGCTCTTTCCTTTGCCCGGATACTGAGTCTCTCTATGAAGGCAGGAGGCCGAAGAGATTTCGGAACATTGAATCAGTTGCGGAGCGAAAACTGCAGATGCTGGATGATGCGGTCGAACTGCGAGACTTGACTTCTCCCCCGGGTAACAAGCTGGAGCTACTGAGCGGGGATCGCGCGGGACAGTACAGCATCCGCATCAATCGACAGTGGCGCATTTGCTTTGTCTGGACTGAGGCTGGCCCTGATCGCGTCGAGATCGTCGATTACCACTGAGAGGTTATGACATGGCAACGAACAAGATGAGGCCGATCCACCCCGGCGAGATACTCCGCGAGGAATATCTTGTGCCGCTTGAGATGAGCGCGCATGCCTTGGCGATGGAGCTACGCGTGCCAGCGCCCAGGATCAATGACATTGTGCGCGAGAGACGCGCCGTTACGCCGGATACGGCGCTGCGGCTGGCGCGCTTCTTCGGCACGACTGCACAATTCTGGATCAATCTGCAAAGCTCTTACGACTTGAAGAAAGAGGAGATCGAGAGTGGCGGCAAGATTGAACAGGATGTGCGGCCGTTGCAGATGGTCGCCTGACCTTGAATGCCTCGGCGCGATCCTGCGTTCCAAGATTTCATTTGAAAAATGCTTCGCATGATAACGGTGCCTAGGGGTGGCATAACTTTATTTTAGGTGGGGATTTGGTCGGGAACCGACTGATATAGACTATCTTCTTGAAACCCTTGTGTTCATAACACTCCCTTCAGCTTATACAGCGCCTCCAGCGCCTGCTTGGGGCTCATGTCGTCTGGTTCCATGTCGAGCAGCATTTCTTCCAGCGGCGTAGGTTGTGCGGCGGCGGGCTCGGCGCCGGCGAACAGGTCGGCCTGCGGGCCGGCGGCAATGCTCTGCTGCTCCAGTTGCGCCAGCCTGCGCTTGGCAGCGGCGATGACGGATTTTGGGATCCCCGCCAGCTGCGCTACCTGCAGGCCATAGCTCTGGCTGGCTGGCCCTTCCTCCACGCTGTGCAGAAAGACGATGCCGTCGCCGTGCTCCACCGCGTCCAGATGCACATTGGCGACCTGCTTGTAGTCTTCCGCCAGCCTGGTGAGTTCGAAATAATGCGTGGCGAACAAGGTCAAGGCGCGGTTGCGTTCCAGCAGATGCCTTGCGCACGCCCAAGCCAGCGCGAGGCCATCGAAAGTGGAAGTGCCGCGGCCGATCTCGTCCAGCAGCACCAGGCTGTGTTCTGTGGCGTTGTGCAGGATGTTGGCGGTTTCCGTCATTTCCACCATGAAGGTGGACCGCCCGCCGGCCAGGTCGTCGGATGCGCCGATGCGGGTGAAAATGCGATCCACCGGCCCGATGCGCGCCGAAGTTGCCGGCACGAAGCTGCCGCAATGCGCCAGCAGCACGATGAGCGCGGTCTGGCGCATGTAAGTGGATTTGCCGCCCATGTTGGGGCCGGTGATCAGCAGCAGTTGCCGCTGCGGGGCGAGCGTGGCGTCGTTGGCGATGAACGGCTGCGCCAGTTGTTCCACCACCGGGTGGCGCCCGCTGCGAATGGCTATGCCGGGCTCAGCGGTGAATTCGGGCGCGACGTAGTTCAGCGACTCGGCGCGTTCCGCCAGCGCGCCCAGCGTATCCAGCTCCGCCACGGCAGCGGCATTCAACTGCAGCGCGGCGATATGTGGCGCAAGCTGTTCCAGCACCGCGTCGTACAGCGCTTTTTCCCGCGCCAGCGCGCGCTCGTTGGCGGACAGCACCTTGTCCTCGAAGGTTTTCAGTTCCGGCGTGATGTAGCGCTCCGCATTTTTCAGCGTCTGCCGGCGACGGTATTCCGCCGGCGCAAGTTCGGCCTGGGCGCGGCTCAGCTCGATGTAGAAGCCGTGCACGCTGTTGTATTCGACCTTGAGGTTGCCCAATCCGGTGCGTTCGCGCTCCTGCGCTTCGAATTTGAGCAGGAACTCGCCGCAGTTGGCCTGCAGTCCTCGTAGTTCGTCCAGTTCGGCATCGTAACCATTGGCAATGACGCCGCCTTCGCGCAGCACCGCCGCCGGCTCGGCGCGTATGGCGCGCTCTAGCAGACTGAGCGCCGCCACCGGCGCCTGCAGCGCGGAGGCCAGCGCCTGCAATTGGCTTGCCTCGGCAGCCTGCAAACCGGCACGCAGCAGCGGCAACTGCTGCAGGCTTTCGCGCAGCCCGGACAAATCCCGCGGCCGTGCCGTTTTCAGCGCCACGCGAGCGGTGATGCGTTCGATATCGGCTATGGGCCGCAACAGCTTGCGCAAGTCGTCCGCCAGCCTGCGCTCCAGCAGCTCGGCAATGGCCAGATGGCGCGCGCCGGCAGCCGATTGATCACGCAGGGGGTGATGCAGCCAGCGGCGCAGGCAGCGCGCGCCCATCGCGGTGCAGGTGGTGTCGAGCAGGGAGAACAGGGTTGGTGCTGGTTCGCCTCGCAGGGTCTGGTCGATTTCCAAGTTGCGCCGGGTGGCGGCATCGAGCTGGATGTATGCGCCCGGCAGCTCCACCGTGATGCCGAGTATGTGCGGCAGCGCGCTGCGCTGGGTGTGCTTGACATAATCCAGCAATGCGCCGGCAGCGGCCACTGCTGCCGCCATGTCGGCGCAGCCGAAGCCGGCCAGATCGAGGGTGTTGAACTGCCTGCACAGCGCTTGCTGCGCCGAATCTCCATCGAACTGCCAGGACGCAAGCCGCTTTTTCGGGCATGTTGCGGTTTCGATGGCGGGATGGGAGTAGCCTTCCGCCACCAGCAGTTCGGCCGGGGCGATGCGTTCCAGCTCCTGCGCCAGCGTCTGGGGTTCGATTTCCTCCAGCACGAACTGGCCGGAAGCCAGGTTGAGGCGCGCCAGACCGATCCGGTCGTCGTGTGCGCATAGCGCCAGCAAAAGGTTGTCGCGCGCATCGTCCAGCAGCGCGCTGTCGGTGAGCGTGCCCGGCGTCAGGATGCGCGCCACCTTGCGTTCCACCGGCCCTTTGCTGGTGGCAGGGTCGCCGATCTGCTCGCAGATGGCGACCGCCTCGCCCAGCTTGACCAGCTTCGCCAGGTACTGTTCGACCGCGTGATACGGCACGCCCGCCATCTTGATCGGCTCGCCGGCGGTAGCGCCGCGCCGCGTCAGCGTAATGCCCAGCAGTCGCGCGGCCTTCTCGGCGTCCTCGAAGAACAGTTCGTAGAAATCCCCCATGCGATAGAACAGCAGCATGTCGGGGTATTCCGCCTTGATGCCGAGGTACTGCTGCATGACGGGGGTGTGCTTTTCTAGGTCATCTGCTGAACCCTTGGTATTGCTAGTGTTCGCGTTATTACTCAACTACTTACCTATTCCTTTCGACTCTCTATTTGGGTCGGTTTGAGTCGCTTTAAACCCCTGCAAATCCGTTTAACTCCATCTGAACGCCTACTCATCGCCTACTTCTCTATCTATTTCAGGTATGATTCGCTTTGTTGAGTAGACTTACAAAGATGGCTCTTGTAACTGATTGATTCAAAACATCCTACTCGGTAATAAAATACTTCAAAAAAGGAGCGTTTTTCGTGAAAATAACGCTAGACCAGAAAATCGTTAATCGGGTGTCGCTCGATGCCATCCCCGAGGTGGGCGAAGATGGCAAAACTACCACCGTATGGGAACCAGCACTCACAGGCACTCGCTCCGTTCTGCTCGTCGATAACCACCGCGATGCTCCCAGAGGCTTCGGGTTGCGTGTTCAAAAATCGACCAACACGTATTTTGCCGAGAAAAAGGTCAATGGCAAAAACATTCGCTTCAAACTCGACGATGCGAAACTCATTACGCTCGAAAAGGCTAGGGAGTTGGCTCGCAAGAAAATCAGCGAGGCGGTCGAGCATGGCGTGTCACCGAATAAGATTAAGAAGGCACGCATTGCTGCCGAAATCACACTGAAAGAAGCATGGGACAGCTATATCAGTTCGCTTCGTTCGCGTCCCCAGATACCGAAACCCCATACCTTCGACAACATTGATAAGGCACGGGAACGGCTTGCGAGGGAGCGGCCTGATTGGGAGAAGCGTAAAGTCAGGACGCTGACGGGGCAGGAAGTCATCGACGTTTTCAATGCAATCGCAACGAATCATCGCACGACAGCCGAGCAAGTAGGCCGTTGGGCGTCGGCGGCGATTCGGCATGCCATCAACCTCGAAATGCACGACGCCCAGACCCGAGGCACGCCGCCGAACCTGACGTATGACCCATTCAGCATTCTTGGCAGGAACGGGCAATCGCTATATAGAAGCCGAGCCCAGATGGAAGAGGATTACCAAATCCGAGGGGTTCGCAATCCAATGGATGGCGAATCGCTGGGGAAGTTCATCACAGCGTGTTGGGCCTATCGTCGAGATAACCCGCTCGGAGCAGACTTCTTGATGCTCACATTGCTGTGGGGGGCTCGAAAAGGCGAGTCCTGCAAGTTCATCTGGCGAGACCGCGTCGATGCCGTTGAGGCAGCATCGTCATCGTTTATTGACATGCAGAAGCGTGTCGCCCATTTTCACGACCCCAAGAATCGGATTAGCTTCGACCAACCTATCGGGCCGTGTGCAATGGAAATCCTTAAACGGCGGCACGAGGAAACAGTTAGCAAGTGGGTTTTTCCAGCGAGGGATTCACGAGCGGTTGTCGGTCACTATAAAGACCCGCAACAAGCACTTAGAAAGGTGAAGACGCTGGCTGGCCTTACGACTACAACCTTGCGGCCTCACGACTTGCGACGCACCGCTGGTCGAGTTGCTGAATCGTTGAATCTATCCGAACGGGCCATCAAGAATATTCTGGGCCACAGCACAACCGATGCCACTTCACGTTACACAGACCCCGAATGGAAAACCCGAATGGAGCGGATGGAAAGGCTTGAAACCCGCATCCTCTCGTCGGCACCAGCGGTCTATAACGCTCTTAGACCACTCAATCGAAGGTCGCTGAACGAAACGGCTCCGCCTATGCTTCTTGCGAGAACCAAGAAGCCGCGAAAGAGCAGGTCAAAAGAGGCTTTGGCAGTCGAAGGTAGTTAGTTAGAATGAGAAAATGGAAAGTATCGACGACCTAGAAAATCAACTGCGAATGGCCGAAGCTAGGTCAAAGTTATCCGCACTGGATGACGACACGTTGGTGTCCGAAGAGCTGGCAAGCATATTTCTCCATGTCTCGCAGAAGGTGATGAAGAATCTCCGAACCGAAGAGGATGGGCCAGAGTTTTTCAAACCTATTGCCGAGGGAGCGAAGAAAGCGAATCAGGCCGTGTCATACACGATGGGGAGTCTGAGACGCTGGAAGCAGAAACATACATACAAGAACAACCTTGATGTCGCTGTAAGAGCTGGCATCAAAGCATGGGTCGTGGAGCCGCGGCCATTTTTCGTCAAGGACGAGCATCGTGGAATGTTCTCCGTCCTTGCTCCTGCCGATGACGTTTTCGATGACGACTGGGGAGACCGATTGGCGACCGCCATTGAAGGCGGTGACGTTAAGGTTGAATGGATAGTTCCTGCCGAAGCAGCTGCTATTCGGTGGAGCGACTTGGCAACACACCAGCGATTTGCAAACGGCTTTCTCGAAGCGATGGACGCGGAGCGTCGTCGCGTTACTGTCGCCCTCGGAGCAACCGACCTCGCGTCCAGTATCTGACTTTTCAGGCGGGTTTCGGTTCGGGTTTCGGGGTTGATGTTGGCACAGGCAGCACAGCCTCGGCACGGGCATTCGGAATCCGCCTGTTCCACGGAAACCCTTGCCATGACTTGTTTCTGTCGATTTGGCACAGGTGGCACAGGCAGATTCAAGAAATAACAATAGTGATATCGCCTTGATGCCCGACACCGATTGCTGGCGACGGAATAGTTTTTCCGAGTAAAGCCCGTGCCACCCGTGCCAGTCCGCAAACCCTTGCGGCTGTTGGCTTCCACTGGCACAGGGAATCCTATCCAGCCCGTTCTTACCCCGTTCCATTACGAACGGTCTTGCCTTTCGCCGTCGCGGCGTTAGCTTGGGGATTCAACTTCTCCCCGAGCGACCGCATGAAACCCAACCCCGACTTGAAGGAAAAGCAGCAACGGCGATGGCTCGCGTTGTGGCGGCGGTGGGGAAAGCCGAGACTGTCGCTGTTGCTCGGATATCAACCCGCACAGTTCGGAGACTTCGACGCGTGTATGGGCGTTTCAGGCATTTCGTTCAGGTCGGCGGGAGATGCCTTCGAGCACGACGGGCGTGTCCTGCAACCCGTCCGTGTTTTCGCCGAGGGCAAGGACATCACGCTGCTTGTCGCGGAGCTGTCGGAACTGCCTGCCTTCGACGGACGCATTGTTGTTCTTTGTTGCAATCCGACGTGGCACGCAATGGGAGTCGTCGCGTCGGCGGTGCTGGTCGCACATCTGAACGCGGCGACGGCTCAGCGAGACATCGAGGCAC
>Ga0208566_1001214_pt1 | contig 15311 bp, 5 predicted proteins | sample PL_2010_150m_FD_184159 | JGI IMG/M metagenome (GOLD analysis project Ga0208566, IMG submission 184159) | Freshwater microbial communities from Powell Lake, British Columbia, Canada to study Microbial Dark Matter (Phase II) - PL_2010_150m... | ecosystem: Environmental > Aquatic > Freshwater > Lake...
TCCGCCAGGCGCGCCGTTGGGGGCGGAAACTGGCTTCGGGCTACGCCCTTCGCCACTTCCCGCCCCCAACCGAAAAAGCGGACAATTCATGTGCTACAGAACCGGACAAGTCTAAAAACCCGCGACACATCCGGACAGAGGAAGCATGCCCCCCGAACACACCTCCTCAGGCCCTAGCCGCTGTCCTAATTGCCTTCCTTGCCGGGGTTGAGCAACAGGTTCCTGAGCAGGTCGCTCATCGGGATTTTCAAATTGATGCTCTTCGGCGGAATCGGCGACATGAACCACTTGACGTAGAGTTTCTCGACCTCCCCGCTCTTCATCATTCTGGTGACGGCGGAGTCCACCAGCCTTTCGAATTCAGGGTCGTTCTTGCGCAGGCCGATGCCATAGGGTTCGAAGCCGAAGTTTTCCTGCAGCAGCCTGAGCTTTTCGGCATCGGGCGAATTTGCTAGCAGCCCGGACAAGAGAAAATCATCCAGCACGAAGGCATCGGCTTGCCTGGATACGAGCATTGACATGGATTCCAGATGGTCCCGGCCGCGCTTCTCGCGTACCGAAAGACTTCGCGCCGCAAGCACCGTTTTCACAACGCGATCAGTAGTCGTTCCGGCAGTCGTCACCACTACCTTGCCGTTCAGATCGGCGATGCGCTCGATTCCGGAATCCTTGCGCACCAGCGCCTTGATTCCGGCCACAAAGATCGTGGGAGCGAAACTGACCTGCTGCTGACGTATCCTGGTATTGGTGGTCGAACCGCATTCCAGATCAACGACGCCAGTCATCAGCATCAAGAGACGGTTGGAACTGGTCACCGGGACCAGCACGATCTTCAACGCTGGATCGCCAAGTTCGGCCTTGACGGCCTCGACGATCCTGTCGCACAGATCCTTTGAATAGCCCACCACCTCGTCCCCAGCGAAATAGGAGAAAGGAATCGACGCCTCGCGATGGCCGACATAGATCGTGCCGTACTCACGAATTTTCTCCAGTGTTGACATGGTCATGCCTTGCGCCTGCACCGCTGGCGCCAACACCAATGCGAGCAGGACGAGAATGATCCGCCACCAGGCCGGCATGTTCATTTCTCGACCTTTCGCGACGCCGCCACACTGCCGGCAACGAGCCGGGCCGTCTCGCGCTCGATCAGCCATTGCCCGTCCGCCTTGATCCACCGCAGCATCTTCAGTGTCTTGTCGCTGTAAGTGTCCGCACTGTAATGCTGTTCGAATTCGGTGACGAAAACATCTTTTGCCACTTCGTTGACACTGAAGTTGCTCACCTCAACCTGAATCCTTGCCGGCTTGGCGATCCGCTGCTTTCGCAGTTTCGCCCAGCTATCGCGGCTCGAGCCGTCAGCAGGTACGAATGAGGGCGCATAAAAACCGGCATATGCAGCATAGGCCTTGCCCGACCATGCGGCGGCCCAGGCATTCACCCGCTCGGCGACCACCTTGTCTTGCACTTTCGGCGGCGTAACGGGCAACGCCGTCTTCGCGCCGCCTGAAACAGGCACGGCGGCACGTCGGGCCTGTGTCGAGCCGGCAGCAGGCGCGCCCCCCCAGGCCGACGCCCCTGAAGCTTGCGGCGTCGGCATCGGAGGTGGATAGGACAAGGGAGCGGAAGCCGGCCGACTCTGCGGTGGCACGCCGGGAACAGGCGGCAAAGGATTGCTGGCTGCCGGTGGCAACTGGGCCGCGTCCAACTGCGCCAGCGCCCGTGTTGTCAGCGCTTCAAGGTCAACCAGATAGTTATTGGGCGCATCCGGCGGGCAGATTTCGGACTCGACAACCGTCGCCAGTTCGCTGGAATCGGGCTTTTCCTGATCGTCGATCCGCTTCAGGCCGAGAAACTCCAGCAGGCGGCCGACTCCGGCCTGGGTGCGCAAATAGGCAATTCCCAGATCCACATCCGTATTGATCGACGTGCGGCGGGCGTTCAGCAGTTCGTTCTCGGTATCGAGCAGATCGAGCAGCGAGCGCTGACCGATATTGAATTGGGCCTTGTAGGCGTCGCGCGTCTTTTCGATTGAACTGACCTGAAGGTCGAGGTTGGACAGCTGTGCTCTCAATCGTTGCACATCGTTATACGCAATTGAAAGGGTCTGCCGTATGTCGCGACAGGACTTGTCGCGCAAATCCAGCGCCAGGCTCTTGCGGTCCGCGTAGATGCGTTGCCGGGCAACGTCGGCACCGCCATTGAAGAGGTTGTAGCTGAAAACAACTTCCGCGATATTGTTCTGGCGGGTACCGGTCACCCCCTGGTAGTTTCCGGTGTTTTCGTTGCGCAGGCGCAAATCCAGCTTGGGATGAAACGCGCTGCGCCGTACTTCAATATCGTGCTGGGCGGATTCGACGTTTTCCACCGAGGCCAGCAGCGCCGGATTGTGCCGGAACGCCATCTTCAGGGCTTCCGGTTCGCTGTCGGGATATTCGGCACTCAGGCGCGCCGGCCCGAACATCACCGGCGGCGGCCTGTCACCCACGAGACGCAGGAAACGCGCCATCACGTCATGCAGATTGGCGGCCTCGGTATTCAGATTCAATTCGGCTAGTGCCAGACGACTCGCGGCGTGCTCCACATCTACCCGCCGCCCCGCGCCGGCCTGCGCGCGGCGCAACAGTTGCTCATAACTGGCGCGGTGCTCGACGTAGTTGTTCTCAGCCAGAAACATCAGCATGCGATAGCGAATTACGTCGTAGTAGGCACGCCCGGCCTCCAGCGCCGCACTTTCCGCCGCATCGAGCAACTCGAAATAGCGCGTCAGCCGGGCCTTGTCGAGACGCTTGACGTCGCTTGCCGTGGCGAAGCCGTCGTACAACATCTGGTTCAGGGTGAGGGTGTAGCCGTTGCGGGTGTAGTCGCGGTCGGCGACCCCGGGCTGCCTGAGGGTTTCCTTGCCGACGCCGTTGGTGTAATCGACGCGAGGGAAAAACCCGGCCCGCGCGACATCCACATCGCCACCCGCAGCCTTGAACGCATGCCACTTCGACAGTACTTCCGGGTTGGTCAGCACAACCTTCTGCGCGACCTCCTTCAAAGTCAGATGGGCAGCAGCCATCGCCCGGCTTCCCCACGCAGGGAGCAAGGCAATTGCCGACAGCACCGCCAGCCGTGAAAGCCAGATCTTGGCTATTCCGGTTCCCCCTTAGCCATAAGCATGCGATTATATGATTTATTGGTGTTCCACCAAGCCGACAATAGCGCGTTAACCGGCCCTCTATTGCCTTAATCCACGCTCTGCACTGGCTTTCCTCAGCCTGTCCCCATGAACAAGAACCGCAACAGACAAGTCCGACAGGCGAAATCCATGCTAAAGCAGGGGCTGCTGCTTCGCGCCGAAACAATCTGCACCACGCTGCTGAAGGAAAATCCGGGTGACGCCACGGCATTGGAAACGCTCGCCGCAGTTCGCTCCGGGCAAGGGATGCCACGGGAAGCCATTGAAATTCTCCAGCGCCTCATGTCGCTGCGCCCCGGTGATGTACAGACGCTGCTCCAACTCGGCCAGATGCTCGGGCTAGCGGGAAGATGTGCCGAGGCCCTCGAAACCTATGATCGACTGGCCGCAGTTGCGCCACACCTGATAGATGCGCACCTTCGGCGTGGCTTGCTGTTGCTGGATCAAGGAAGCTACAAGGAAAGCATCGGCGCTTACGACGCTGCGCTGGCCATCGATCCCGACCACGTCGATGCCCTGTTGCGCCGGGGTGTCTGTCACCAGGCGCTGTCTCACTGGAACGAAGCCCTTGCCGACTACAACAAGGTCATCGCCTTGCAACCGCAATGCACCGACGCCTTCAACAATGCCGGCATTGTGCTGGCGGCAAGAGGCGATACTGAAGCCGCTCTAAGCTACTACGACAGGGCGCTAGCGCTACGCGCCGATTTTGCAGAAGCCTTCAACAACCGGGGAGTTGCGCTCAAGACGCTGGATCGCAAAGAAGAAGCTCTTGCAAACTTTTCCACTGCGACTCGACTCAAGCCGGAGTATTTTGCCGCTCTAAGAAATCAGGCTGAAATGCTGGTCATTCTGCAAAAACACGCCGAAGCCCTTGCCTGCTATGACCTTGCAGTGACCAGTCACCCGGAAGATCCGCTGCTGCACAACAATCGCGGCGCGATGCTGCGAGAACTTTGCCGGTATGAGGAAGCCCTGCTCAGCAGTGAGCGCGCGTTGGCACTCCAACCCGACTATCCCGACGCGCTGAATAACCGCGGAGTTGTTCTCGGCGCCCTTGGCCGGCATACCGAGGCACTGCAAAGCTTCCGTGCGGCAATAAACCTGAAGCCGGATAACATCAACGCACACTGGAATCTGAGTCTCTGCCTGCTCCGACTCGGGGAATTCGATGAGGGATGGCGGGAGCACGAATGGCGCTGGAAAAAGCCCGAATTGCTCCAGCACATATACAACTTCCCGCAACCCCGATGGCAGGGGCATGAAGACATTCGGGGAAGCACGATCCTTCTTTCTGCCGAGCAAGGTCTTGGCGATGCGATTCAGTTCGTTCGCTATGTTCGCCTTATCGACGAGCGGGGTGCCGCGGTTTGCCTGTTCGTCCCGGAGCCCCTGGTGGAGCTTTTTTCCGCAAGTTTTCCGGGTGTCCCCGTCTTCAGCAAAACCGTGGGACTGCCGCCAATTGATTTTCACTGTCCTCTGCTGAGTCTTCCCCTGGCGTTTGCCACACGCCTGGAGACAATTCCAGCCAACGTTCCCTATCTGAAACCCCCTGTCAGCCGTATCGCCGCCTGGGAAGCACAATGGTCGGCAACCGAGCCAAGACAGGTCGGTCTGGTCTGGGCCGGCAACGCCAACCACACCAACAATTCAAACCGCTCTGTTCCCCTGCGCGCCCTGGCCCCGTTGTTGAGCAACGATGACTTCCGCTTCTTCAGTCTCCAGAAGGACATCAGCCCGGAAGATCGGGCATGGCTGGCAGGATTTCCGCAAGTGTCGGTCCTCGACGAAACCCTTAAGGATTTTGCCGACACGGCAGCAGTTATTTCGCGGCTGGATCTGATCATCACGGTGGATACTGCGGTCGCTCACCTCGCCGGTGCGCTGGGCAAACCGGTTTGGATACTGCTGCCTTTCGTGTCGGACTGGCGTTGGTTGCCGGGGAGGTCAGACAGCCCCTGGTATCCGACGGCAAAGCTTTACTGGCAGCCAGCAACAGGAGACTGGAGTGGCGCAATCGATCGGGTCGCCTCCGACCTCGCGGGCTTGCTGCCCACTCCGGGACTCCGCATCCCCGGCCAATCGCGCACCATGGGTACCCTCGATGCGCTGAAAACGGCACTGGCGCTACATAACAGCGGCAATCTTGTCGATGCCGTCGCAATCTACGAAGGTATCCTGAGCTTGCAACCGGGCGATTTCGACGCGACGCACATGCTGGGAATTGCTCGCCTCGCTCAGCAGCGGTTTGCGGAAGCAGTTGGAATTATCCGGACCGCTCTCAAGCAACAACCCGACAATCTGCTTGCCCTGTCCAATCTTGCCTCTGCCCTGCGTCAGGGAGGCGAGCAAGAGGAGGCCGTAGCGGTGTATGACCGCATGACCCGGTTGACCCCGAACAATCCAGAGCCCTGGTCCGGTCGCGCAGTTTCTCTGATAGCCCTGCATCGAAACGAAGATGCCTTGGCTAGCGTTGATCGGGCGTTGGCATTGAAAATGGATCACGTCGTTGCCCTGAATAACCGGGGTGCCGTTCTCATCCAACTGGGACGTCACTGCGAGGCGCTAGCCTGCATTGACCGGCTGCTGGAAATCAAGCCGGACTATCCCGATGCGATAAGCAACCGCAGTCTGGCGTTGCTGGCCCTGGGTCGTCCGCTGGAAGCGGTGACGCTATTGCGCGACGCTCTGGCGAAGAAGCCACGACAGCCAACTTTGCTGAACAACCTAGGCATTGCAATGATGGCCCTGAATCGTCACGACGAAGCCCTCGCATCGTTTGCCGAAGCGATCAGCGCTCAACCTGGCTACGTCGACGCCAACTGGAACGAAAGCCTGGCTCGACTCGCAGTCGGCGACTATGACGGTGGCTGGCGTCAGTACGAGTGGCGCTGGAAGAAGCCGGAATTCGCTCCACACAAACGCCAGTTCCATGTTCCGCAGTGGACCGGCGAGCAGGACATCAGGGGCCGCACCTTGTTTCTGCATTTCGAGCAGGGGCTCGGCGATACCATTCAGTTTGTGCGCTACATCAGGCTGCTAGAGTCGATGGGGGCCAGGATTCTGCTTGCGGTCCCGGAATCCCTACGCCGCCTGATGGAAGTCAGCTTTCCCGATGTTCAGGTGTTCTGCGGCGCGGAAGTTTTGCCTCCCTTTGACCTGACCAGCCCGCTACTCAGCCTGCCGCTTGCCTTCGGCACCACCGCCGACACAATTCCGTCGGCCGACCCGCCGTACCTGCGAACTCCTGTGGAAAGGCTCGATGTATGGCGTCAGCGCCTGGCCGCCGATGGCAATATCAAGGTAGGTATTGTCTGGTCGGGCAACCCGGCGCACAAGAACGATAGTAGACGTTCCATTGCCGCCGCCGATCTGCGCCCCTTGCTCTCGCTCCCTGGCTTCCGCTTTTACGGACTGCAAAAGGATGTGCGCGAGGCCGACGTCAAAGTAATGGAAAGCCTGCCCCGAATCGAGTTGCTGGGTGCCGAATTTGCCGACTTTGCCGACACCGCCGCGGTCATCTCGCAATTGGACCTGGTAATCTCGGTCGACACCTCCGTGGCTCATCTGGCGGGAGCCATGGGCAAGCCCGTCTGGATATGGCTGCCCTTCGCGGCGGACTGGCGCTGGCTGGCGGGTCGCGAAGACAGTCCTTGGTACCCGACCGCGAAGCTGCTGCGCCAAACCGCTCTCGATGCCACCCCCGCCTTGATCGACCTTACATGTACGGCCCTGAGCCAACTCCGAGTGCGGTAGGATTAGATCACGCGACCGGCAGCAGGGGAAACGTCGCTGACAGCGGAAAATGTCAATGAGCAAGCCACCGCAATTGCAGCAGTTCAGCGCCAGCTATGTCTCAGAGCAGGACCGGCTGTTGCTGCGCGTTCGCGCCAGCGACGACGCCGAATACCGATTCTGGATCACCCGCCGCTACCTCGCGCTGCTCTGGCCCATGCTGATGAAAATGGCCGACGCCTTCAGCGCCCGCAAGGCGCCTGGCGATCCACTGACGCGCAACGCGCTGGCCGAACTGGCTCATGGCGAAGCCGTCGGCAAAGCGGATTTTGGCAGCGCCTACCAGGACGGATCGTTGTTTCCCCTCGGTGAGGAACCCATCCTGCTGGCCCGCATTACCGTAAAACCCCTGGAAGGCAACACCCAGACATTGAGCCTTCTGCCGCAACAAGGCCAGGGGATCAACCTCGAACTGGATGAAAAGCTGGTGCATGTGCTGGCGCGCCTGCTGCAGGAAGCCGCTGCCGCCGCAGAATGGGGACTAACCCTGCGCGTCACTCCCGGCAGCGGCACCACGCCCGAAATCACGGACGCCGCTGCTCCCCGCCTGCTCCACTGATCGCCGTACCGCCAGAGCCGACTCTTGTGGGTCGGCGCCGGCATCCGGCTTCAGTCGGTAATCAGCTTGCCCTTGGTCAGCAGGTCCTGGATGACTTGTTGATCCGTGGCATTCACCCCGACGGCGGCATACAAGTCCACTCCCTGCAGGACCACGGTCTGATCCTCTGCTCCCGTCGTGAAACCACCACCGAAGCCGCCACTGGAGCTGATATGCACCTTGGTATCGCCGCCCGACCTCTCGAAATGCAGGAAGTTGGCCAGGTTGCCAGTGCCGGTAGCGTGATTCTCGCCCGATAGCAGATCTCGCAGATCCAGCACATCGCCGCCGGAAGCCTGAGCCGCGGTCTTGAAGTCGGTGATGGTATCCACGGCCGGCGTGCCCTTGCCTCCCGTATCCGCCAGCGACCACTGGAAGGTATCCGAAAGCAGGCCGCCACCCGTCATCGTATCGTTGCCTGCGCCGCCAATCAGGATGTTGTGATTTGACGCAGTCCCGTCGCCACCGACCAGGACGTCATTGCCGGCGCCGCCTTCGAGGCGGTTATCGCCGCTGCCGCCATAGAGCGTGTCATTGCCGTCGCCACCGCGCAGAATATCGTTGCCGGCATCGCCGTAGATCAGATCATTGCCGGCGCCACCAACAAGAACATCGTTGCCGTCATCTCCGTGGATCGTGTCGTTACCGTCACCGCCTTCTATGACGTCGTTGCCAAGGCCTCCTGACAGCACATCGTTTCCGCCCAGGCCGACGATATGGTCATTGCCGCTCGTGCCGGTGATGGTATTGTCGGAACTGTCCCCGTAATAGTTGTTGGTAATAATGTTCATCGTCAAGGTGGCGCTCGACTGATCCCCGTTGCTGTCGGTCAGCGTGTAGCCCAGGGTTTCCGCCGGAATCGCGGTCGCTGCGGCGTTGTTCTGCACCCCGGAGAAGGTAACGCTCTGAATAGAGGCGTACGCATCGCCGGCAGCCTCGATGACGACCGAACCGATGCCGCTGTAGGTACTCGGCACTGTTACCGTGTTTTCCTGGTCGCTGCTGAACTGGCCGAGATAGCTGCCGTCGACACCGTAAAGCTTGTACGTCAGCGCGGGATCGGTGCCACCTCCCGGTGGGCCAAGGTTGCTGGCCCCGGCATTGATGACGAAGGAAAGATTTTCCACGCCCTGGGCATAGGTCGCCTGGTTAAACGCGATCTTCAGCCACTCCAGGCCATCGACAGTGCTGTTGCCACCACCCGTCGCACCGGTGCCCGTAACCCCCGCGCCCGTCGCGGAATAGGTCACAGCGGCATTGGCGGTGGAACTGGTCGGCGACATTCCCGACAGCGAGAGGCCGGCGGCGATCGTCGGATCGACCCACGTGGCATCAGTGCAGGTCACATTCGTCACCCGGATGACAGATGTCGTGGCCTGAATGCTCACGGAACCGACATTCGAATACCCGGTTAGATTCAATGTCGCCGCTGCAGCAACCGTAGTCGGCCCGCCAATCAGTGCGCCGCTGGTGTTATAGACGTTGTACACCAGGTTGCCGGCGGTATTTACGTTAATGGCAAAGGAGGGATCGCTGACTCCCTGCGAGAAAGTTCCCGTACTGAAATTCACGATCAACTTCTCGCCCATGTCAAACCGGGTCGTACTGTCCGAGCCGGTCGAGCTGGAATTGAGACCGACACCACTGGTCGTGTTATAGGCAAGCTGCGCCTGGGTATAGGTCGTCGTGCCATTGACATCCACCGCACTCAGGCTGACTCCGGTTCCCGCAAGCGCGCCGGAGGAGGTGAAGGCAACGAAACTCGTGCCGCCGCCGGCGAAACTGACCGTCAGATCGGTGGGGCTGGTCGACAGATTGGGCACGTCCGCAGTGGGCGGCGTGTACTTGTAGTAGCCGGTCGAATCGAAAATCAGATGGCTGCCGGTGGTGGGATTATCCCAGGTCAACACACCCAACTTGGTCGTTGCGTTGTAAACAACCGAATAGGTGCCTCCGGCCAGTGCCGTGCTACCGACATTGGCATTAAGCGGAATGCCGGCCAAGCCCTTGAAGTCGATCGAAGTGACTGTTGCATTATCAACGATGGTATCGACGCCGGAAGCCTGCACCGTAAAGGGCGTGACCTGCGAACCAAGGGCAATGCCGGCATCGGTGCCGACACCGGTCACGACGTTGCCTTCCAGATACGTCGATCGGGCCGACAGGGTATCGGTATCGTCGTTCGCCACCGGCTTGCCGTCGATCACGGAAATGGTCTGCACCGAACTGGCCAGGTCTCCGTCGTTATCCGAGACGGTCGACTGCAAGGTGAAGCTGTCGCCCTTGTGCGCCGAGTTGCCGGTGAAATACGTATAGTCACCGGTCTTGAAGTCGAACACCAGCGAACCGTAGACAAACTTGTTCCCGGCATTTAGCGTCAGCATATTGCCAGTGACACTGGGTGCCAGGGAAGTATTGCTGCTGGTAACCGTATTGGCGCCCGGAGAATAAGTGAAGGTCACGGGCGTATCCGGCACCCCGTCTGCATTGCTGTCGAGGGAAATCACAATGTTCTTGACGAACCCGCCATCCGCGCCAAAGGAGGTGGTCTGGCTGCCCACGCCGGCCACGACATTGCCGCCCGCCCCCACCGGAACCGTCGACAACAGTTGCTGCGACAGCAAGTTGAGATCGGGCACCATGATCGCCGGATCCGCAACACCATCGCCCAGAAGGTCGACATTGTTGATCTGGTCCAGGAAACCCACGCTCGCGATGCCGGTGCCGATCCCAACGGCATAGGACTTGAGCGTGGTTGCGTTCGTGGTGAGGTATGTCGAATACCCGGAACCGGCGCCGACCGGGTCCGTTTGATTGCCCGCCGACGGAACTCCGTCCGAGAGGAAATAGACAACATTCGACCGTGACGCGCTAGGCGTGCCCATGGCCGCCTGCGCTTGGGTCAGCGCATCCGAATAATTGGTGCCCCCGCCTGGAGCGGGAATGCCGTTGATCGCATTGATGGCAGAAGTGACGTCGGTATAGGCGGTACCGGTGCCACCGCCCACGGTGGTCGCCGTTGCCGAGAAATAGATCAGTTTGACCGACACGTCCGGCGACTGGTTGAAGTACTCCTGGACCAACGACACGAGAGCCGCCTTGGCCATGGTATAGCGGTCGGTCGTGGTAACGCTGCCATCGGCATTGACATGTTTCACCTCACCGTAGGGAGCGCCCATGCTGTCGGAGACGTCGAGCACCAGCACCAGACTGAAACTGGGCGTAATGCTCTCCGGCACGCTGACAATGGCGTCGGTTGCCTTCGGCTTGTCGTCCTGGATTGTGACGTGCAGCGCTGCCGTAGTGGCATTGCCGGTATACGTGAAGTCCTTGACGATGAAGGTATCTGTAGCGCCGCCCGGTGCGGCATTGGTCGCGGCGCTATTCAAGGTGTAGGTGTAGTCACCCGCACCGGTACCCGCCGCGGTGTGCACCACCAGGGTGCCTGATCCGTCGTTGACGCCGATGTAGCCGGCCCGCGCGTCGGTATCGAGGCCGCTGCCGTCCGTAATGGTGGACGCGCCAAGCTTGATGTTGGCGATCGACGTATTCAATCCGCCATCGTTGGCAAACAGGTTGCCGCTGGCGATAGTCGTGCCGCCTCCGGTTCCGGTTGGCAACGCCGATTCCTGCACCGTGGCAAAGTCATCGCCTGCCGCCACCACGTTGAGGGTGACGGTTGCCGTGCTGGCCTGCCCGGTATCCTCGGTAACCGTGTAGGTGAACGTCGGGGTGCCCGGGCCGCTCGGCGTGTAGGTGTAGGTGCCGTTGCCGTTGTCAACCAGGGTTCCGCTCGTCGGTGTGCTGACTGAAGTAATCGTCGCGCGATCGTACAGGGCGTCGTTGCCCAACAAAGTCGCCTTGCTGATGATGTAGGGCGTTCCCGTCGGCAGGGTGAAACTATCGTTGTGCGCCACCGTCGTCCCATCATCGACTGTGGCGACACTGATCGTCGCAACGCCGGGCGTCAAATCCTCCGCGCCAAGGTTGTCAATAGCCGTGTAACTGAAATTGGTGCTGCCGTTCCAGTCCGCCAGCGGCTTGAAGTACAGCGTTGCGGTATAGGGACCACTACCTGTCGCGGCAATTGACGTGCCTATAGGTGCCAGTGTGGTCATCGCCGCGTCGAGATACAGCGCGCCGTTGGTCGGCAAGCTCGTCAGCTTGAAGCTGGAAACAGATCCATCGGCATCCGTGCCGCTCAGGGTGACCGTAACAAGAGTGTCCTCAGTCCCCGCGGCGGTAACGTCGTTTGCTACCGGGGCCGTGTTGGAGGCCACCATGTTGATGGTAGTCGTGGCGACATTGCTATCGACCAGGCCGTCATTGACCGTAACCGTAACGATCCGCTGGGTGAGGTCCGAACTTGTCGAGTTGAACGTCACTGCGTGAAGCGCCGCCTGATAGTCGGTTTTGAAAGTGCTGCCGGAAAGCGTGACGACATTGCCGACAATTGACGCGGTAATCCCGGGCGGCAGGCTGCCAACGGAGAAGGAGTCACCCGTTTTGAAGTTCGTCAGCGTAATCGTGGCGCCAACAACATTGACGCTGTCGATATCGGTCACGCTCACGTCGGTATCGGCGATAGCCACCGAGGGACGTGTGACTGTGCTGAAGAAGGTGTTGTAGCTGGTTCCGGACGCCGTGTTGTTGTTTCCGTCCAGGTCAAGTACCGGCGCATCATTGACCGCCGCGATGTTGATGGTACGGGTATCGACATCGGTCAGGGGACCGCCGATACCGGTATTGCCGCCGTCGTTGGTGGTCATGGTCAGCGTCACCACGCCGTTGGCATTCGCCACCGGCACATAGGTCGGTTGGTTCGTGACATTGGCCAGGTAAGCGTTGATGTTCGCCAGAGTGCCGCTGAGCACCACGCTGCCCGTGCCGGAACCCGTGATAGTGACGCCGCCGGCGCTCGCCGCCGTGATCGTGCCGCTGGCCACACCCAGCGTCACCGTCATGGTGCCCGAGGCGGCATCCACGTCCGCCACCGACAAGCCGCTGAGCTTGACCGAGGTGTCTTCGTTGGTCGTGTAGCTCGCCGGCAGGGTATTCACCGGTGCGTCATTGACCGCCGTGATGTTGATGTTGATGATGTCGACATCAGCCAGAGCACCTCCCGTACCTGTATTGCCACCGTCGTTGGTGGTCATGGTTAGCGTCACCGTACCGTTGGCATTGGCCACCGGTACGTAAGTCGGCTGGTTCGTTGCGTTGGCCAGGTAGGCGTTGATATTGGCCAGCGTTCCGCTCAGTTGCACGGAACTCGTGCCTGAACCGGTCACTGTGACACTGCCGGCTGTCGCCGCCGTGATCGTGCCGCTGGCGACACCCAGCGTCACCGTCATGGTGCCCGAAGCGGCATCGACGTCCGTCACCGACAATCCGCTGAGCTTGACCGAGGTATCTTCGTTGGTCGTATAGCTGGCCGGAAGGGAATTTATCGGTGCGTCATTCACCGCAACGACATTGATGGTTGCAATAGCTGTGTTGCTGGCGTTGGCGGCTCCGATCGCGCCGTCGTAGACCACTACCTGAATAACCCGCGGGGTGGTATCCGGGTTCTCTGTTGTGTTGCTGAAGCGAATCGCGTTGATCGCCGTCTGGTAGTTTGCCTTGGTGGCACTGCCGGTAAGTGTCACCACGTTGCCAGCCAGGCTTGCCGTAATCCCCGCTGGCATGGTGCCCCAACTCAGCACATCGCCGGTCTTTGCGTTGGTCAGCGTGATGACGGCATTGTTCATGTTGGTGCTATTGCTGTCGGTAATCAGCGTATCCGCATCGGCAATCTGAACCGCTGCACCGTTCTCGGTGTAGCTGCCGAGGTATCCAGTAAACGTCGCGCCACTACTGTCATTGGCGTCAAGATCGATGACTGGACGGCCTCCCGAACCCAGAATACTGACTGTCGTGGAGGCGATATTGCTATTCGCGAGGCCATCGTTGACCACCACGTCGATAGTGCGCGTTCCGGTATTCGTGGATGTAGTGTTGAAGTTGATGGCGCGAATTGCCGTCTGGTAGTTGGCCAGGGATGACGAGCCGCTCAAGGTCATCGTGAATGTCGCCGCATTCCACGCGCCGTGATTCCGCTGGGCAGGGGGCCCACGGCCGTCAGGAAGTCAGCACCCTGCCGATTGGTGGCGTTTATGCTGATTGTTGCGCTGGTCATGTTGGCGTTGTCGACATCCGTAACACTGACATCGATATCGCCGACAGGTATGGCAGCTCCGGTGATCAGGTTATAGAACGTGGCGTAGCCTGTGCCTGCACCGCTGGCGTCGAGATCCAGAATCGGCGCGTCGTTGGCGCCGTTGATGGTGACGGTGACGGTCGCCGTGCTGGTGGCGCCGGCCGTATCGGCCATGGTATAGGTGAAGCTGTCGGTCAGCGTGCCGCCGGTGTTCAAGCCCTGTACCGTGGCATTGGCGTTGTCTACGGTGTAGGTGTAGGTGCCGTCTGCATTCAACACAATGCTGCCGTAGCTTCCCGTCATGGGACTGCCTAGGCTGCCACCGGCGATCGCTGTCACCGTCTTGGTATCGCCGGTATCAGGATCGGTGTCGTTGGTCAGGACGTTACCGGACGGGTTGGTACCCGCGGTGGCGTTGCCCGTTCCGCCGGCCTCGGCCGCGGTGGCCGTGTCGGCCACGGCCACCGGAGCATGGTTCACGTCGAGTATCGAAGTCGTAACACTGTTTGCTCCCGGATTGATCGTGAGCGATTCAAAATTTCCTCCGGTTGCGCTGGCGACGGTGACGGTAAAGTTCTCGGTTCCCTCGATCAGATAATCACCCGTTGTCGCGATATTGAAACTTCCCGTGGCGCTGCCTGACGGAATGGTGACAGTCGTTACCCCCGTGTAATCGGTGCCGTTGATTGCAGTTCCGCTGTAGGTAAGGCTGACGGTTACAGTACTTGCTGCATTGTTGCTGAGTGTGATCGTGTAGCCGGTTGCGGAAGCGCCTTCGGTTACGCTTGCCGGTCCGCTTAAACTCAGGGTGGTGACGTCGGTGACCTGCGTCACCGTGGTCGCCGCCGGGGTGGCGCTGAAAGTCAGCGATTCGAACGTGGTGCCGCCTGATACCGCGCTGATGGCCCGGCTGTCACTGGTGTTGCCGGTATAGGCGTCGTTGGCTTCGACGATCGCCACCGTGCCCGTCGTCGAGCCGCTGCCGATGGTGATGGTCTGGCCAGTCGACAGCGTCACCGTCACCGCGTCGTGCGCAGCGCTGCCCAGCGTCGCCGTGTAGGTGATAGTGCCGCCCTCGGCCACCGTCGGGCTGGCCGACAGCGTCGCCGTGGTGACGTTGATGGTGTCGGTGATGCTGGTCGAGGCCGCCGTGCCGCTGAAGGTCAGGCTCTCGAAGCTGGTGCCGCCCGATACCGCGCTGATGCTGCGCGTTTCGTTGCCGGCGTCCTTGTAGACGTCTTCGGTATTGGTCGCCGCCACCGCCACCGTGCCCGTCGTCGAGCCGCTGGCGATGGTGATGGTCTGGCCAGTCGACAGCGTCACCGTTACCGCGTCGTGCGCAGCGCTGCCCAGCGTCGCCGTGTAGGTGATGGTGCCGCCCTCGGCCACCGTCGGGCTGGCCGACAGCGTCGCCGTGGTGACGTCGGTGACCTGCGTCACCGTGGTCGCCGCCGGGGTGGCGCTGAAAGTCAGCGATTCGAACGTGGTGCCGCCTGATACCGCGCTGATGGCCCGGCTGTCACTGGTGTTGCCGGTATAGG
>Ga0208566_1001216_pt1 | contig 15297 bp, 13 predicted proteins | sample PL_2010_150m_FD_184159 | JGI IMG/M metagenome (GOLD analysis project Ga0208566, IMG submission 184159) | Freshwater microbial communities from Powell Lake, British Columbia, Canada to study Microbial Dark Matter (Phase II) - PL_2010_150m... | ecosystem: Environmental > Aquatic > Freshwater >...
GGAGTGGCTGGCCGCCCTGGACCAGGCCAAGGATCCGTGGTTCGAAGTGTCGACCGGCACCGGCTGGTTCCACCACGACCGCAGTTGGAACGACCAGATGAACGTGCCGCTCTCCGGCATCAATACCTATATCGGGAAAATCCAGCAGGGCGTTTCCATCGAGCGGCCGACCGAGAAGGTGCGGGCCGAGCGCGACCGCATCATCGCCGAATATCGCGACCTGATCGGGACAGACGAGGATCGCAAGCAGTTCGACGAATTGCTGGGCTGCGCCAAGACCGTGTTCCCGTATGTCGAGAACCATCTCTTCTACGTCGAGCACTGGTTCCATTCGGTGTTCTGGAACAAGATGCGCGAAGTCGGGGCGATCATGGCACAGCACGGCATGATTGAGGATGCCGAGGACATCTGGCTGCTGCGTCGCGACGAAATCAAGCAGGGTCTGTGGGACGTCGTCACCGCCTGGGCAACCGGTGTTACGCCGCGCGGCACCACGGTGTGGCCGAAGGAGATCGCCTGGCGCAAAGGCGTGATGCAGAAGTTCAAGGAATGGAACGCGCCGCCGGCCATCGGCACCGCACCCGAAGTGATCCAGGAGCCCTTCACGATCGTACTGTGGGGTGTGACCAACAAGTCGCTGTCGGACTGGTCGGCGGTGCAGGAAGTCAAGGATCCCGACAGCATTACAGAGCTTAAGGGTTTCGCCGGCAGCCCCGGCGTCGTCGAAGGCCGCGCGCGCGTTTGCAAGACGGTGGCGGAAGTGGGTCAGTTACAGGAGGGCGAGATTCTGGTGGCCCCGACCACCTCGCCGTCCTGGGCGCCGGCTTTCGCCAAGATCAGCGCCTGCGTCACCGACGTGGGCGGGGTCATGAGCCACGCGGCAATCGTCTGTCGCGAGTACGGCCTGCCGGCGGTGGTCGGAACCGGTCTCTCGACCAAGATCATCAAGAGCGGCATGATGCTTCGTGTCGATGGTTCTTCCGGCGTTATAACCATCGTGCGATGAGAGGGAGCGCGACCATGGGTAGTGCAATGGTCGGCGGGGGGCCGGCGGATGTTCCGCTGGTCTGCTGGTTCGAGGAATGCCGGAAGGATTCCATTCCCCTGGTCGGCGGTAAGTGTTCCTCACTCGGCGAGTTGATCAACGCCGGGGTGCGGGTGCCGCCCGGCTTTGCGCTGACCACTGAAGGGTACCGCCGCTTCATGGCCGGGGCGGGGATAGACCAGGAGATCAAGTCCCTGCTCGATAAGCTCGATGCTACGGATATGGATGCGCTGGAGCGGACCAGCGCATCCATCCGCACAAGCATCGAGGCGCATCCGTTTTCCACGGAAATCGAGGATCTGGTGGCCGAGTGTTATCGCAAGCTCTCGTTGCGCTGTTGCTTGCCGGCGGCGCCGGTGGCGGTGCGCTCCAGCGCCACGGCCGAGGATCTTCCCGGCGCCAGCTTCGCCGGCCAGCAGGATACCTATTTGTGGATCCGGGGCATCGACGAGGTGCTGCATCACATGCGCCGCTGCATCTCCAGCCTGTACACGGGCCGGGCCATTGCCTACCGGGCCAACCGCGGTTTCGATGACGAACGGATGGCGATCAGCGTCGGGGTGCAGAAAATGGCGAACGCATATACGGCCGGGGTGATGTTCACCATCCATCCGGCCAACGGCGATCGCTCGGTGATCGTCATCGATTCCAACTTCGGCTTCGGCGAATCGGTGGTTTCGGGCGAAGTGACGCCGGATCACTTCGTCGTGAACAAGGTGACGCTGGACATCATCGACCGGACCATCTCTCAGAAGGAGGTGTGCTACACGGTGAATCTGAAGACCCAGCAATCCCTGGCCGTGGAGGTTCCTTTCGAACGGCAGAGAGTGCAGTCTCTGATCGACGACGAGATCACCGAACTAGCCAGGATGGGCAAGCAGATCGAGAAGCACTACGGACGCCCGATGGACATCGAATGGGCGGTGGACAAGGACCTTCCCGCCGGCGGCAACATTTTCATCCTGCAGGCCCGTCCCGAGACGGTGTGGAGCGAAAAGCAACCGGCCCCGGCCGCCAATGCCGGCGCTTCGGCCATGGATTACATCCTCTCCAGCATGCTGGCAGGTAAAAAAGTGAAATGAACAATCGGCAGGCACATTTTCAACACTTTAAGGAGACATTATGAATGAACCTAAGGAAGTAAAACCCATCGACGATATTCGCAGCTACATCGCCGCCCTCGAGGCCAACGGCGAATTGCATCGCATCACGACCGAGGTGGACTGGAAATTCGAGCTCTGCCACATATCGAAGGTCAATGAGGAGCAGAAGGGGCCGGCGCTGCTCTACGAGAACGTCAAAGGCTACGACATTCCGGTATTCACCAGCGCCTTCACCACCTCGAGGCGGCTGGCCATTGCCCTGGAGCAGGACCCGTCGCTGTCAATGAGCCAACTGTCCAAGAAGTGGATGGAACTCACCACCAAGAAGATGGTCAAGCCGGAGTTTGTCGACAATCCGCAGGCGAAGGAGAACATCATCGAGGGCGAAGCCGTCGATATCGAGATGTTCCCTTCACCCTGGTTTTATCCCGACGACGGCGGGCGCTTTTTCGTCACTTCCGGTTTTCTGGTGACCCGGGATCCGGACTCCGGCTGGACCAATCTGGGCACCTACCGCGCCCAGGTGCTGGGCAAGAACATCCTGGGCTCGCAGATCATCAAGGGCAAGCACGGCGACATGCACATGAAGAAGTACCAGGAACGCGGCGAACTGATGCCCGCCGCGTATGTGGTGGGCACCGATCCGGTACTGTTCCTGGCCGGCTCCACGCTGGTCAGCGCGCAGGTGGATGAATACGACGTGGCCGGCTCGCTGCGCGGCAAGCCGGTCAAGGTGTTCAAGTCGGAATTGACCGGGCTTACCCTACCGGCAACCGCCGAGATCATCGCCGAAGGCTGGATTGACCCGAACGAATTGATGGAAGAGGGGCCTTTCGGCGAATACACCGGGTATTATTCGGGGAACAAGGGCAAGGATTATCCCAAGCCGGTGCTACGTATCGCGCGCATCCTGCATCGCAACAAGCCGGTGATGTGGGCGACGACCGTGGGCAAACCGATTAACGACATCCACATGATCCAGTCCTTGAATCGTACCGCAACGCTCTGGCACGACCTTGAGACCATGAAGGTGCCGGGCATCCAGAGCGTGTATATCCCACCCGAGGCTTGCGGCCGGTTCTGGGTCGTGGTATCGGTCAAGCAGATGTATCCCGGGCACTCCAACCACGTCGGCAATGCCGTCATCGCCACCACCACCGGCCACTATGGCGTGAAAGGGGTGATCGTCGTCGATCACGACATCCAGGCCGACGACTGGGATCGTGTCTGGTGGGCGCTGGCCACCCGCTTCGACCCGAAGCGCTCGGCCCAGATCATCGACCGCGGGCGCTCGACGCCGCTCGATCCCGGCCTGCCGATCGAGGCGCGCGACATCACCAGCCGCATCATTCTCGATGCCTGCACGCCTTTCGAATGGACCAACAAGCCCAACGAAATTTTCATGGATCGCGCCGTGCTGCAAAAAGTTTCCGACCGCTGGAACGAGTACGGCTTTACCGGCGCCAGTCCGGTGGCCGGCATGATCAGCCGGCTGACCCGGCCCGAAGTCAAGAAGTCGACCAAGTAAACTATCGCCGGCTTCGTAAAAAGTCGAAAATGCCCAAGAATCGTCATTCCGGTGAATCCCGGATCGCGGTCCGGGACAGGCACCGGAATCCAGACGTCGTCCCGGCGAAAGCCGGGAACCAGGAACAAAAACGGACACCGGTTTTCGCCGATGTGACGACTTTTTACGAGAGCATCAGCTATCGCCGGCTGCTCGTCGGGAATGGCGAGCGGCCGGAGGGAGGAAACCCCACGATATGAGCAAGAAAGGCATCGTCATCGTCTGCAATCTGGACACCCGCGGCGAGGACATCGTTTTTGTCAAACAACTGATTGCCGACCGGGGCCACGAGGCCATCCTGCTTGATTTCAGCATGGAGGAGCCGCCGCCGTTTGCCGGCGACATCACCACCGAGGCGGTGGCGGCGCGCGGCGGGTTGCCGATCGAAGTGGTGCGCGAAAAGTACCGCTCCGACCGGGATGCCGCCACCAACAACCAGATCCGGGGCGCCGCGGCGATCGTCGATGAACTGGTCAAACAGGGCCGGGTCCAGGGCATGATCGGCATCGGCGGCGCCACATCCACGCTGGTCGCCACTTCGATCATGAAACGGCTGCCTTTCGGCATGCCCAAGCTGATGGCCACTCCGATGGCGGCGCACCCGGCTTACATCGACAAGTATGTCGGCACCCACGACATCACCATGCACCACACGGTGCTCGATATCGTGAAAATGAATCCGCTCCTGAAGGCCCAGATCATCAACGCGGTCGGCGCCATCTGCGGCATGGTGGAGATGACCCTGGGCACCCATTTCGTTTTCGACAAACCCTGTGTGGCTGTCTCTTCCTTCGGTTTCGCCGAAATGGCGGTACAGGCCGCGCTCGGCATGCTGGAGGAGGCCGGTTTCACGCCGATCGTCTGTCATGCGCAAGGCAAAGGCGACAAGGCGATGGAAGAGATGATCCGCGCCGGCGCTTTTCACGGCGTGGTCGACATTTGCATCGGCGGGATCATGGAAAACCTCTTCAAGGGCAACCGCGATCCGGGGCCGGAACGGCTGATGGCGGCTGTCGAAACCGGGATCCCCATGGTGCTGGCCCCCTGCGGCCTCGATATCCTGTCCTATGGCGGTCGCCCCGACATGCTGGAGAAGACCAAAGACCGAACCCAATATGTACAGGATGCCCTGCGCGTCCAGGTTCGCACCACCGCCGACGAGTTGCGTCAGGCCGCCGACGTGATCGCCGACCGGCTTAACCGGGCCAGGGGCCCCTGGACGTTCCTGATTCCGCTCAAAGGCTGGTCGTCGCTCGACAAGGAAGGGCGGCCCATTTTCGACCCGGTTGCCGACGCCGCCTTCGTCGAACGCCTGAAGGAAAAGCTCGCCGATCCGGAGCGGGTCAAGGAGGTGGACCTGCATCTTTACACCCCGGAATTTGCCAGGTTTGCCGTCGACGAATTCATGCGGCTGTATGAGGGAGCGCACTTGCTGCTGACGGCGCCGTCAGCAGTTGTGGCGGCAGAGCCTTGATCCGGCCCTGGCCTCTGATTGCCTCGGAACCGGTGTTCGACGCCGGTTTGCTGCAGGTGATACGCGATCGCGCACGTTCGCCGCGAACCGGAGGCGAGCGCGATTTTCACGTGATCCGGATGGTGGACTGGCTGATGGCCGTACCGCTGACCGAGGACAACAAACTGGTGATGGTCAGGCAGTATCGGCACGGTTCGCGCGAGGCCGGCCTGGAAGTGCCGGGCGGACTGCACGATGGCGACACGGGGAAGGAGAGTCCGGAGCAGGGTGCGGCGCGCGAGTTGATGGAGGAAACCGGCTACAGCGGCGGCACTTGGACATTTCTCGGGCAACTGCAGCCGCAGCCCGCGCTGTTCTCGAACCGCGCCTGGATTTACCTGGCGCGGGACGTGCGGCCGACGAGCGCGCCGGAACTCGATGCGGGCGAGGACATCGAGGTGGTGCTGCTCGATGCGCAGGAAATTCCGGCACGCATCGCCAGCGGCGAAATCAACAACGCCATGACCGTTGCCGCGCTGGCGCTGGCGCTCTGCGGCGGATATTTATGACCTACCCCCCCCATCCCGCATCCCCCTTCCCATGGAAGGAAGTGACTCAGGCTCACTGCACTCGCGGCGTGTGGGCTGCGCCTCTTTGGGGCGGCCCGGCGGAGGCGCTATGAAGGAGAATCGGCAATGATCGTGCGAAACTGGATGCAAACCAATCCGATAACGATACCGAGCGATACACTGGTCTCGGAAGCCAAGCGTCTGCTCACCGACAACAATCTGCATGTCTTGCCCGTGGTGGATAACGGGCGGCTGCGCGGGCTGGTGACGCGCGCCAACATGTTGCGCATGGGACACTTTGTCATGCGCACCCAGAGCACGGACGAATTCAACTTCTTCGTCAACCGTCTCAGGGTTCGCGACGTCATGGTGCGCAATCCGGCCACGGTGCAGAGTGACGACACCATGGAACATTGCCTGCTCAAGGGCCAGCGTTTGGGGATGGCCCAGTTCCCCGTCATGGATGGAGAAGAGGTGGTTGGCATCATTTCCGCCAACGAGATTTTCCAGCTTGCCGCTCACTGCTTGGGCGCCTGGGAGCAGCGCAGCGGTGTGACGCTGGCGCCGCTCAACCTCGGCCCCGGCGTTCTGGGCCGGATCGCCGACGTTGCCGAGGCCGCGGGCGCCGTGTTACAAGCGATCTACCCGATTGGACGGCGCGCGAAGCCGGATGACGACGGCTTTCCGGAAAGGACCGTGATTCTCCGTTTTCACGCCGCGGAGATCGGCAAGGTCGTTGCCGCGCTCTCGGCGGCGGGTTTTCCGGTGCTTGAGTCTAACGAAGTGCGGGAGTCTATAATGTAAAACAGCGCCGGCAATGCCGGCGCTGCCCGATAATCCGACAGAGAACTTCAGGAGAAGGGAAATGAGCTTGCCATTGGTGGTGGCGATTACCGGCGCGTCGGGTGTGATCTATGGCGTGGAAATGCTGCGCGTCCTGAAAGGTCTGGGCCAGGAGACCCACCTTATCCTGAGCGAGGCCGCCGGCATGAACCTCGCGATCGAGACGGATTGCTCGCTCGACGAAGTCGGATCGCTGGCGAACGTGGTCTATCAAAACAAAGATGTCGGAGCCGCCATCGCCAGCGGGTCGTTCCGCACCCGCGGCATGATCGTCGCACCCTGCACCATCAAGACGCTGTCGGCGATTGCCAATTCGTTTACCTACAACCTGGTGGTGCGCGCCGCCGACGTGACGCTCAAGGAGCGGCGCACGCTGGTTCTGATGGTGCGGGAAACGCCCTTTCACAAGGGACATCTCGACCTGATGTCACGCGCCGCCGACCTCGGCGCGGTGATCCTGCCGCCGATACCGGCCTTCTATCACAAGCCCGAAACCATCCTTGACATTATCCACCAGAGCATCGGCAAGGCGCTCGACCAGGTCGGCATCGAACACAATCTGTTCAAGCGCTGGACCGGGACCTAACACAGGACGGCACGAAAAAAGAATGGATGGAGATAATGTGATGGCCGAAAACAAAAGCATTTACTGGAATCCGATCCTGGAAACGATGCCGCGCGAAAAGCTCCGGGAGCTTCAGGTGAAGAAGTTCCGACGGATCTTCACCTGGGCTTACGAAAATTCGCCGTTTTACCAGAAACTCTACCGGGATGCCGGCATGGAACCGGGCGACATCAAAACCTACGAGGACATCAAGAAGGTCCCCCGAACCGACAAGGGGATGTTGAGGGACGTCCAGAACCGGCCGCCCTTCCCTTATGGCGATATGCTGGCCGTTCCGCTCCGTCAGGTCACGGCGTTTAGGCAAACCAGCGGCACCACGGGAACCCCCGTGTATCAGGCAGACACTTGGCAGGACTGGGAATGGTGGGCGGAGTGCTGGGCCTATATCCTTTATGCCCAGGGTTACCGCGATACGGACCGGATGTTCATCCCCTTCGGTTACAACATCTTTGTTGCCTTCTGGGCCTGTCACTACGGGGCGGAGAAGCTCGGCTGCGAGGTGGTGCCGGGCGGGGTGCTGGACACGGAGGCCCGGATCATGAAGATGCAGGAACTCCGATGCAACTCCTTCGGAGCTACCCCGACGTATGTGCTCGGCATGGCCGACACCGCGAGAAAGATGGGGATTGATCCCCGGTCGATCGGCATCCGGAAAATCACCTGTGCCGGTGAACCGGGCGCCAGCATTATCACCACCAAGAAGCGGATCGAGGATGCCTGGGGGGCGAAGGTATATGACCACATCGGCGCCACGGAAATCGGCGCGTGGAGTTACAGTTGCACCTTCCAGAAGGGCCTCCACGTGAACGACGCCTTCTTCCTCGTCGAGATAGAGGATATCGATACCGGTGAAATCATCGATACGCCGGGAAAGAACGGCAAGATGGTGATCACGGCCCTGGATCGGATGGCCAAGCCCTGCATCCGTTTCGACTCGAAAGACGTGATCCGTTGGGCCGACTATGACTGCGATTGCGGCCGTACCTTCAGGAGCATCGACGGCGGTGTCGTCGGCAGGGCCGATGACATCACCAAGGTCAAGGGCGTGCTCCTGGCCCCGACGGCCATCGAGGAAGTCGTGAGGAGTTTTATGGAGCTGAGTGATGAATATGAAGTTGTGGTAAGCAAGAAGGGCGACATCGATGAAATCCTTCTTAAGATAGAAATCATCCCGGGGTTCGAGAAAAAGGAACCGGATATTCTCAAGCGTTTAAAAGATCTGCTCCGGGTCAAGACGAATCTTGGGTACAAAATGGAAATTCACCCCTACGGAAGCTTGCCCAGGTATGCCTTGAAGGCGAAGAGGTTCAAGGATCTGAGAGAACATTAGCCAGTCAGCATGATGAGGAGTATTTGCCATGACAACCGGGTACAACATCCAAAAAATGGATGCCAAGATCAAAGAGATCAGGAAAGCCGCGGAAGAGCTCCAGGAGTTGGGGGGAGATATCGAGGCCGTAAATAAGAATCTTGTTCGGCTCCTCGCAAGCACGAAGATGCTGGAGCTCAACATATCCGATGCGCTATCGATCGTGTAAAGAGAGAAAAAATGTATGCTGAGTACCGCCATATTTTTCAACTGGCCAAACCCTACTTGAATATTCGTAGAAACGATATTCATACGGAGATCGTTTATCGTTTTGCAGTCAGGTTACTGGAGAGTGAACCAGGCGATGCCTCTGTAGCGATACCGGCGGTTATCTGCCATGACATAGGCTGGAGCAAGGTGCCGGAGGAGCTGCATTTGAAGGCCTTTGGACCGACAGCCGACCCGACGCTGACACACTTGCATGAGATTGAAGGTGTAAAACTGGCGAGAGAGATTTTGCACGCAGTCGGATATGAACCGCAAAAAACAGCGGAAATACTGGAAATCATAGAGGGGCATGACACTCGCTGGACGGCGCTGTCCCCCAGCGATAAAATTGTCAAGGATGCAGACAAGATGTATCGCTTCGATCAAACCGGTTTAGTAATTGATGCGGAGCGTTTCAACATAGATAAGAACGTTCATGTCAATTGGCTGGAAAAGCAGATCGAGCGCTGGTTTTTTACAGAGACCGGCAAAAAGCTGGCGCGGGAAGAGATCGCCACGTTCAGACAGCAAGGATAATTATGCCATTTCACACTACCGTGGTTGTCATATAAAGACATGATAGAAAAAATAGTTATTGAAACAGCGAGGAGGCGGAAATATGAGGGAGTTGGAATTTGATGGCATTATCATCGGCGCCGGTCCAAATGGACTCACTACGGCGGGATATCTCGCCAAGGCGGGATTAAAAGTTGCGGTTCTGGAAAGGAGATATGAGATCGGCGGCGGATTAGCCACAGAAAACCTGCTTCTCCCGGGTATGCTGGTGGACAGTCACGCCATCTACCACATGATGTGCGAGTACGCACCGCCCTTAAGGGATTTCGAGCTGGAAACAAGATACGACATGAAGTGGATTTATCCCGATCTCCAGGTTGTCATGCCCTTTCAAGACGGCACCTACCTTGCCCTGTACAGTGACCCGGAAAAGTCAGCCGAGTCCATCAGAAAGTTCTCTGAGAAAGATGCCGAGTCGTTCCTCAACTTTGCCAGTATTTCCGATGAGGCGATGGATATTTTCCTTGCTCCGGCAAGTTACGTCAATCCCTTGCCGAGTATCGAGCAGGCGGCAAAGCTGGAACTCCATCCGGCGACGAAGTGGGATGACGAATTGACCGGATATTCGCCCCGGCAGATCGTTGACTCCTGGTTCGAAAACGACAAGGTCCGGACGCTCTTCCTCTATCTTTCCACCATGTGGGGGCTTGATTACGACCTCGAAGGTCTGGGTTATCTGGTGCCCCTGATGATAAACCGGGGGTGGCATTTCCGCTTGAGTCATATGGGCTCCCATCATGTGGCCCACCTGATGGGAAAGTATATTTGCGAGAACGGCAGCAGGGTAATAAGCGGCTGCGTGATAAAAAAAATCATCATCGAGAACAATGAAGCCAAAGGCGTTGAACTTGATGACGGCACGATAATCAAGGCCGGAAAATTCGTTTGCAGCACCCTTAATCCTCACCAGACCTTCTATGACTATGTCGGCAAGGAACATCTCGAACCTGAATTAATAACCAGGCTGGATCAATGGAAGTATTCAGACACGAGCTTCTTTACCGTCCATCTGGCCCTCACGGAAACACCGCACTTCAAGATTTTCGATAAACACCCGGAACTCGCCAACGCCCTTATCTACATTATGGGCTATGAATGCGAGCAGGACCTGATCAACCACTTTGAGGCTTCCAAGAGAGGGGAACTGCACGACGGCGGATTCAACTGCTGCTTCCCGTCCATACATGACCCGATACGCGTCCATCGCCATCCCGACAGCTTTGTAAAACACATCGGTCTCATTTCAATGGAGTGCGCTCCCTACAACCTGCAAGACGGAGGGGCCTTGGCCTGGAACAAGATGAGAAGGCCCTATGCGGAACGCTGCAAGGCCGTCCTCGCAAAGTACGCGCCGAACATGAATAAGGATGCGATCGTGTGGGATTACATCAGCACGCCTTTAGATATAGAAAACAAGTTCCCCGACATGAAACAGGGTTGTTTCAAACAGGGCTCCTACCTCCCTTTGCAGATGGGGTATTTCAGACCGAACGAATACTGCAGCCAGCATGATACAATGATAAAAAAGCTCTACATCGGCGGATCATCTACCCATTCAGGCGGGATGATTACCTTTGGGCCCGGCTTTAACGCCGCTGAAAAGATCGTCGAGGATTTGGGGGTTAAGAAATGGTGGCCCGAGCCGCGCGGCGTGAAAGAGGCGAGAGAGCTCGGACTATTTTAGTCTTGTAGAAAGGATGATGTCATGTTTGTAAGATCCACCGGCTTAGGCAGAACATTGCTTAAAGGAAGAATCGACAAGATTGTGACCACTACCGTGGTTCCCTCGACCCTGGAACCGACAACACATGGTTCTAAAGAACCAATGCGGCTCCTGGTGGAGGTCGAAATAACGGATCCCGTTCACTGGACGGTGAGAGCATTTATAGACCCGCCTGATTTAAGGGAAATGATAAAGATCATCCTCACCAGTCCGAGACTGATTTTTAGCTGCCTTAAGTTTCTCTTTATGAAGGGCCCGAAGTATGATGAGCCTGCGCAGGCAGGCACACATATCGCAGCCGCCGTGCCCCTGCCGGGTCCGGCCGCTCCATCGAAAGTTGGATCCGGGCCGGCGCCGGTAGGTCCCAGGCCCATTCCCGTAAGGAAAAAGTGAAGGTTCACGAGACTATAAGCAATAAGCATAAGGATACAGGGAGGGTATTATGCCAGACAAAAAGTATGATGCAGTTATAGTCGGAGGTGGGCATCACGCAACCATAATCGCGTGTTATCTGCAGCGGGCCGGTCTCAAGACAGCCATGTTCGAACGGTGGCACGAGATGGGCGGGGGCGCCTGCGGTGAAGAGTTGCCGCTGCCGGGTTTCATACAGAATGTATGCGCACACTTTACGAGATTTTATACGAATCCGGCGTACGCCGATTTTAATTTGCGAGACTACGGGTTGGTTTACCTGTTCCCGGAGAACAACGAGGCGTGGATTTATCCCGACGGCAGCTACATTTTAGGAAAAACGATCTTTCCGGTCGTGGATCCTCTCACCGGCAGGTCTGAATTCTCGCAGGCGGCGGCCGACTACACGATCAAAGAGATTGCCAAGATCAACCAGGACGATGCCGATACGGTCGAGGATATCATCAGGCGATTCCAAAACAAGTGGAAAAAGGCTTTGGGACTTTACCGTTACACAGGACCTGGCGAATGGGGCAACGGACCGGATCCCCTTGAGGCGCTGTTTGACGATCCGAAAGATGGCCTGGATCGCGACATCTGCATGGGAACCGTCGGAGAGATCGCCACCAGGATGTTCAAGAGTCCCGAGATGCAGACCTTCTACATGCGCGCCATACAGACCTCAAACGGTCTTATGCCTTGCGATAGACCGGGACCATATTGGCATGTTCACGCCTTGGGCCTCATCCTCTCCATGGATGCCGCTGCGATCGTAACGGGCGGGACGCACAGCATTACCCACGCCCTCCTCCGGGCCTTTGAGCAATATGGAGGGGAGTTTTTCATTCTCAACGAAGTAAAGAAAGTCCTGGTAGATAACAACAAGGCGTACGGAATAGAATTGAAAAATGGCGACCGGGTACTGGCAGACATCGTCGTGAGCGATTTGAGCATAGAACTAACCCTGGAGGCCGTGGGCAAGGAGTGGACGCCGGATGAGCTCTGGGCGAAGACGCAGAAGCTGAAGGTGAAACCGCCGACGTTGGAAGACAAGGGATATGAGCGGACCCAGATTCTGTGGGGAAACATTGCCCTTATGGAAGCGCCTAAGTACCCGATGAACCCGGAGTTGGGAATGGTCCCCAGATTATACTTCGGCAAGGCTGACCCCGACTATTTCCTGAGCGGCCGTTATCAGCGGGAACGGTGGGAAAAAGGCATCGCCGATCAGCTTTATCTCCTGGTGGCGCCGGACGTACAGTGGGATAAGACCCGCGCCCCGGCCGGGAGATTCTCTGCCCTCGTAGAGACGTTCACGTGCCCCTGGAGACAATTCTCGGAAAGAGAGTGGCTGAGAATAAAGAAAGAGATTGAATTCCGCATGGTGGAAGAGTGGGGTAAATATGCCCCCAATGTGACGATGGATAACTTTATTTCCGGATGGATCGCCACGCCGGACGATGTGGTCAACAGAAATCTCTGTATGCCTCAGGGCGGTTGGGGAGGACTCGATGCTCACTATGAGTGTTCCGGAAGATTGAGGCCCTTCCCGGAGATATCCGGTTACCGCTTGCCGGTGAAGAATTACTACCTCTGTTCATCGGCGGCGCATTCAGCCCACGGTATAGGCCGCGGCAGCAGCTACAACTGTTATAAGGTAATTGCTCAGGATCTGGGTCTGAAATACAGGCCATGGGAAGAGCGCGGATGGTAGCAACAGGATAGAGGGAAGTACATGAAACCCGACATAAAAGGAGGTGATATCAGGTAACCGATGAAAGGATTAGCGGGAAAAGTGGTCATCATCACGGGAGCAGGGAAAGGGCTGGGCAAGGCATTTGCCTTGCGATTTGCCAGTGAAGGCGCCCGGCTTGTCCTCGTGACCAGGAAAGACATGGATGGACTCAAAAAAGCGGCGGAGGAAGTAACCGCCAAAGGCGCTGACTGCATTTTTTTCCAGGCGGATGTTACGAAACTTGATGATATGCAGAAAGTGGCTGATGAGACCGCAAAGAAGTTTGGGAAAATCGATGTCCTGGTCAATAACGCCGCTTACTATTTCGGCGTCGAGCGGCGGCCCTTCAATGCGATCCCGCCTGAAGAGTGGGATCTGATGATGAGCATCAACGTAAAGGGACCCTGGATCTGTGCCCGGACGGTCTTCCCGCATATGAAGGCGCAGGGGAAGGGTAAGATTATCAACCTTACCTCCGAGGTGTTCTTCACCGGGTCTAATGGTTTTGCTCATTATGTTGCCTCCAAGGGCGGGGTAGTGGGATTAACCAGAGCTCTGGCCGCCGAGCTGGGACCGAATAACATTACGGTTAACGCAGTGGCGCCCGGTTTTACCGACACCGAGGCGAGCCGAACCATAGCGGATGTGGCAAAATATGACACATCGAAGACGCCGCTCAGAAGACTGGGAACGGCCGAAGACATCGTCGGAGCGGTAATTTTTCTGGCTTCTGATGACGCTGACTTTATAACGGGGGAGGTAATACTTGTGGATGGCGGACGGGCCATGCACTAAACCTTGCAGGCCCGTACCAAGACGGGAAATGATAAATTTTGATCGGACCGTAAAAAATTTAACTCTTCGCAAGAAGGCAATTAAGGGGGGAACCTACGATGAAAATGTATGATTGCGTGCCAGGATTAGAATTTGATGAGAAAGCCGATCTTGAACAGTCCCCGGTTTGGTTTCTGGACGGTACCCACTCCGTCCCCCCGTGGACACCGATGTTCGGGTGGTTCTGGATCAATTTCTGCCGTCACGGGATGCAGTACGGGGCGGAGACTCTGCAGTTGCCCACCGTCCACGGCTGGGACTGGCGTTTTAAGGATGGCGGCGCCTACCTGACGCTCTTATTGGTAGGCTCGGAGGAAGAAAAAAAGGCCCGGGAGGCAAAGTTCACTCAGGCAATCCGGCCTTTCGTGGAGGACTACGACAAACTCTGGACGGGTTTACTGGAGGAGCTGTTTGTTCGTTACAAGAAAATAAAAGCGGTAGACGGTGAAAAAGCGACCCAGATAGAACTCCTGGAAAACTTCGAGTACGCAATCGCCACGTGCCGCAGAATGTGGGAAATCCACATGTATATGATGTATGGCACCTACACGCCCTTCGTACTTTTTGAAAAGCTCTGCAAGCATCTGCTGAACATTGATGATACCCATCCTGATTTCCAGAAGCTGATGAGCGGCTTCGATAATGAGAGTTTCCGCGTCGACCGTGGTCTGTGTGACTATGCCCAGAAATTACGGGACATCGGCATGGAAGCAACCCTGCAGGCAACTGCTCCCAAAGATTGGGAAGCCAAACTCCAGACAACAGACAAGGGACGTGATTTCCTCAAAGACTTCGCGGTGTTCATTGACACAAAAGCCGGCTGGCGCATGGAGAGAATGGCCGAGATCTGCTTGCCCACGTGGGCGGAAGATCTGCCTCAGGCCTTTGACAAGGTGGCGGTTTACCTGAAGGCGGGAGAGGCATTTGATCTCGAAAAGAAGCGACTGGCTCTTGAAGCGGAACGGAAAAAAACAGAGATGGAGTTGCTGGCCAAGGTCTCGCCCGAGCAGAGGGGATGGTTTTCCACGCTCATGAAAATTGCTCAGAACTGCAGCCGTTTCAGTGAAGAGCATAACCACTACCTGGACCAAAACACCCACGCCCTGCTGCGCAAGACATGTATTGATATCGCCAAGCGGTTTGTGACCGCGGGAACTATCGCCGAGCGGGATGACATCTTTTTCCTCATGCCCGATGAAGTCCGCAAGGCAGGAGTCAACCCCGGGCAATTCAACCT
>Ga0208566_1001217_pt1 | contig 15293 bp, 8 predicted proteins | sample PL_2010_150m_FD_184159 | JGI IMG/M metagenome (GOLD analysis project Ga0208566, IMG submission 184159) | Freshwater microbial communities from Powell Lake, British Columbia, Canada to study Microbial Dark Matter (Phase II) - PL_2010_150m... | ecosystem: Environmental > Aquatic > Freshwater > Lake...
GACGTGCATCAATAATTTGTAGGATTTTTTGTAATTAATCTGTACGATTTACTGAATGTAATCTGTAGGATAAGCTCTGACTCAAGCTACATTGCTACATTGCTACAAACTATCTGCCTGTAACAAAAATAATAAAAACCAGCAATCAACCCATGAAAATTAATACGCCAATAACCAGCGTGGAATACATCCTGACAGAAAACGACTCTGTTGTTTCCAAAACCAACCTGAAAGGGGTTATCACCTACGTCAACGAGGATTTTATCCGCATCAGCGGCTTCAGCAGGGAAGAGCTGATCGGTGCGGCTCATAATATCGTACGCCATCCCGATATGCCGCCGGAAGCCTTTGTCGACCTGTGGGACTCGCTGAAAGCCGGGCGTTCATGGACAGGGTTCGTCAAAAATCGCTGCAAAAACGGCGATTATTACTGGGTGCAGGCGAATGTCACACCGATCTACGAAAACGATCGACTGGCCGGCTATATGTCTGTGCGCAGTAAACCCGAGCATGCGCAAATCGAAGCGGCAGCCGGCGCTTATCGGCTGTTCCTCGAAGGCAAGGCGGGCCGGCTGAAAATCCGGGACGGGAAAGTAGTCAAATCAAATTTATCAGGCATATTCAACCTGTTCAAGCATAGTCTTAAATCCCGTTTAACAGGTTTTATCGCAAGCTTGTCGATGCTGCTGCTGATGGTCGGCGGCCTCGGACTTTTCGGCATGGACAAGACTGACGAGGGCTTGCGTACCCTATATGAAGATCGCACGGTGCCGATGCAGCAGCTTGCCGCTATCCAAAAAAGGCTGCTGACCAGCCGGTTACACATCACCGCCGGTCTCGCCGCGCCAAACCCGGAGGCGATTGCCGCCAATACCGCGGAAGTGGAACAGAACATCGCTGCCATTACGCAGATCTGGACGGCCTATAGGGGCACTCATCTCACGCCTGAGGAACAACAGCTGGCAAGCCGGTTTGCCGAAGACCGGAAACATTTCGTAGAAGACGGCTTGAGACCGGCCATCGCAGCGCTACGCGCCAATGACCTCGTGCCGGCCCGGCAGATTATCGAGCATAAAATCCGCCCGCTCTATGAGCCGGTCGGTGAGGACGTCGAAAATCTCCTGCAATTACAGATCGATGTTGCGAAAGCGGAGTACGAGTCCGCCGGATTGCGTTATAACAGCACCCGCCATAGCGTCATCGGCATGATCGCGGCCGGCATTGCATTGGCGCTGTGGCTGGGTGTCACGCTCATCCGCGCTATCGTGCGCCCTCTGGATGCCGCCGTCGTACATTTAGGCCAGATCGCCCAGGGCCGTTACAACAATACCATTACTATTGAACGCTATGACGAAATCGGCCGGGTAATGAATGCCGTTAAGGCCATGCAGATCAAGCTCGGCTTCGATGTCGCCGAAATCAAACGAATTTCCGCTGAAAACCTGCGCATCAAAATTGCGCTGGACAGCATCTGCACCGGCGTCATGATTACCGATAACGCGCGCAACATTGTTTACGCCAACCAACCGGCACTCAATATTCTCGACAAGGTTGAGGCCGACATCCGCCTGTTATCGCCGGATTTCCGGGCCGATCATCTGATAGGATGCACTATCGACAGCTTTCATAAAAATCCCGCGCAGCAGGCGCAGTTACTTGCCGGGCTGGCCGGCACCTACCGCGCCGGCCTGAAGCTCGGCGAACGCTCTCTGGTCGTCACGGCTAACCCGATGCACAATGAACAGAAGCAGCGCTGCGGCACGGTAGCGGAATGGCATGACCGCACCGCCGAAGTCGCGATAGAGACGGAAGTCGCCGCCATTGTCGATGCAGCCGTCAACGGCGATTTCAGCAAGCGCCTGGACCTCAAGGGCAAGGAAGGCTTTTTGCTGCAGCTCAGCGAAGGCATTAATCAATTGCTGCACACCAATGAAGGCGGCCTCAATGAAGTCGTGCGCATATTCAAAGCGCTGTCCAGGGGCGATCTGACGGAAAAAATAACCGCCGAATATGCCGGCACGTTTGGGCAAATCAAGGATGACTCCAATACCACGATGGAAAAGCTCAAGGGTATTATCGGCCAAATCCAGGATGCGACGCGCAGCATCAATACCGCTTCCAGGGAAATCGCCGCCGGCAATAATGATTTATCACACCGCACCGAAGAACAGGCCGCGAGTCTCGAACAAACCGCCGCCAGCATGGAACAACTCACCTCCACCGTGCAGGCCAACAGCGAAAATGCCAAACAGGCCAACCGCCTGGCGATAGGCGCCTTTGATACAGCAGCCAAAGGCGTTGCCGTAGTCGATCAAGTCGTCGCGACCATGAACTCAATCCACGACTCCTCGCGCAAAATCGTGGACATTATCTCGGTAATAGACGGCATCGCCTTCCAGACCAATATCCTCGCCCTTAACGCCGCCGTAGAAGCCGCCCGTGCCGGAGAACAGGGCCGGGGCTTTGCCGTCGTCGCCGAAGAAGTGCGCAACCTCGCGCAGCGCGCCGCCGCCGCCGGGGAAATCAAAGTCCTGATCGGCGATTCGGAAGAAAAAGTCGAAGACGGCAGTAAACTGGTTACCCAGGCCGGGCACACGATGAAGGAAATCGTCACAGCCATTCAGCATGTCACGGCTATCATGTCAGAAATTTCCGCCGCCTCCATCGAACAAAGCTCCGGCATTGCACAAGTCCACCAGGCCATTTCGCAAATGGACGACGTAACCCAGCAGAATGCCGCACTCGTGGAGCAGGCCGCCGCCGCCGCGGAATCGCTCGAAGAACAGACGCACAACCTGTCGCTCACTGTAGCGAACTTCAAAGTGGACGAGGGCTCGCGCTCAACAGTCGGGCGCATACTTCAGGGCACGCAAGCCGGGATATCGTCAGCACAGCCGACAGCCGTCAAACCCGTCATACCCGAACACGTTTGCAATATCTCGCCAGCCGCTGACCAAGAATGGGAAGAATTTTAAGATAAAGCAAAAAAACAGGCCCGCGAGTATAATGCAAATGTCCAGCGTCATTGATTTTTTGACGTGTCGAGACCTTTATTCAATCTCCAGTCCGTAAGATGTGCTCTTGTGCCCTTTGGGTAGACGAAGGAAACATATCCTCAGGCTGCGGGTTTCAATCTCTTGAAAATAAGCCGCTATGCCTACAGACACTCATTACATTTTAATTGTCGATAATGCCTCGTCGAACTCGCTTGTTCTGAGTAATCTGTTAAAAGAAAATGGTTTTTCAGCATTGACCGCCAATTCGGGGGCGGCTGCATTCGAACAAATCTCGCGTTATCCGGTGATGCTGGTCCTGTTGAACACCCATCTGCCGGATAGGTCCGGTCTTGAGATTGCCGATGCATTAAACATGCACCACACAACTCAAAAAATTCCTATTATTTTCATAACATCCGGCGTTAACGATAAAGCGCTGAAATTAAAAGCCTACGAAGCAGGCGCTGTCGGGTACATTGAAATTCCCGCCGATATCGACCTGTTAATACCCAGCATCAATGTGTTCGCAGGTTTGCAGGCGCAGCAACGTAAACTGATCAGCAGCGAACAACGCTACCGGCTGACCCTGGATGCACTTCAGGAAGGCGCATGGGATTGGGATATTATTTCGGGACGGGTGCATTTCAGCGGTACCTGGTTGAATACTTTCGGTTACAGGCCGGAAGACATCGTTCCCACATTCGATTATTTAAAGCAGCTTATTCATCCCGAGGACCTGCATAATGTCGTCAATGAATTAAACTTCCATCTGGATGGCGGAACCCATTTGTGCGAGCATGAATACCGGTTGCGGCACCGCTCCGGTGCCTATGTCGACACGCGCTGCAAAGGCAAAGTCATAGAGCGTAACCAGAACGGTTACGCGCTGCGCATGGTCGGCGTCAACATCGATATTACCGCAATAAAAAAAGCGGAGTCCGATCTGCGCCTTGCCGCCGTCGTTTTTGATGAAGGCGAAGCGGTGGTTATTACCGATAAAACCGGCACCATTATCCGCGTCAATCCCGCTTTTACCCGCACGACCGGCTACTCGGCTGCTGAAGTCATCGGCTGCAAACCGTCGCTGCTAAAGTCAGACAGGCACGACGAACAATTTTATCAGGAACTCTGGGACACTTTGTTAACCCGGGGACGCTGGCAAGGGGAAATCTGGAACAAACGCAAAAACGGCGAGATTTATCCTGAATGGGAGACGATTACCACACTCAGGGAACCTGATGGAGAGATTACGCATTTTATCGCCTGTTTTATCGATATTACCGAACGCAAGGAAGCGGAAGCCCGCATTAATTACCTGGCCCATTATGACGAGCTGACAGGATTGTATAACCGCGCGCTGTTTCATGATTATCTGAGCAAATCAATCGCCCGCTCCAAACGCACCGCTTACTCCGGCGCACTGATATTCATAGACATTGATCGCTTCAAGAGCGTCAACGATACCTACGGTCATACGATCGGTAATGAGCTGTTAACCCAGGTAGCCAAACTGATCGTCCAGAACATCCGCACGGAAGACACCGCCGCCCGTTTATGCGGCGATGAATTCATTATTCTTCTGGAAAATCTCGACCGGGACAAGGACAAAGCCACAGAGGTTGTCAATAAATTGGCGCTTAAAATCAGCAACGCCTTTAGCAAACCGATTGTGCTGAAACAGCATGAAATATTGATCAGTCTCAGTATTGGCGTTTGTGTTTTTGACGGCCATTCGTCCACTGCAAACGAACTCATCAAGCAGGCGGATATGGCGCTTTATAGCGCAAAGCATAAAGGCCGCAACAGCATTCAACTATTCGAACCCGGCATGGAAGAAACGGCACGGCAACGTATAGAAATAGAAAACGGCTTGCGTTTTGCGTTGTTAAACAAGGAATTTGAGCTTTTCTTCCAACCCCAGATGGATATCGCCAACGGGAAAATAATCGGCGCAGAATCCTTGTTGCGCTGGAAGCATTCGCAAAAAGGATTTATCTCGCCGGCCAAATTTATTCCTGTCGCAGAAGACTCCGGCTTAATTCTTCCGCTGGGCGCCTGGGTGCTGGAGGCCTGTTTCAAACAAATCCGCAGTTGGGAAAAAAGCGGCCTGTTTCAGGGACTGAAAACCCTCTCGGTAAACATCAGCGCAATCCAGTTTAACCAGACTGATTTTGTCGGCACAGTGCTCGACATGGTCACCGCCACAGAAATTGATCCGCGACACCTGGAAATAGAAATCACGGAAGGCGCGCTGATAACACATGTTGAAGAAACCAGGAACAAGCTTGAAGCCATTAAAAAAGCAGGCATTCGCATCGCTATCGATGATTTCGGCACCGGCTATTCATCGCTGGCCTACCTTAAGCGCTTTCCTATCGATGTGTTAAAGATAGACCAATCTTTTGTCAGGGATATTTCGACCAATTCGAATGATGCCGTTATTATAAAAACCATCATCGGCATGGCAAAAAATCTGGGATTGCATGTCATCGCCGAAGGCGTTGAAACGGAAGCGCAACTTGAATTCCTGAGAGACGAAGGCTGTACGGCCTACCAGGGTTTCCTGTTCAGCCCGGCAATCGATGCAGACCTGTTCAGGCAATTGTTTGCACGTTCGAGACCTGAAAGTAGTACAGAGCATATAGCGTTAGCGGAACGGCGCACGACGACTCCCGCGTAGGAGGCTGTGAAAGTATTCGTGAAAACATATTATTCACCACGAAGGACACGAAGACAATGCACAGTACCGTAGGGCGCGCCGTGCGCGCCTTATGCACCTACACACGGGTGCCGTACACGTTACGACACCCACTCATATATCCTGTGATAATCCCGAATGCCGCTCAAATATAACACCGGCTTGCCTTGCCACGTGGTTTGTATTTCAGGAATCAACCCATAATCCGGCTCGATATGCCGGGTGCCGAATCTGACCGTCCTGTTAGCCAGCAATATCGCGTCGTATTCCGCCATCGATAATTGATAACGCCGGTTCAATTGTTTTTCTATGTCAAAACGCTGCTGTTGCCGGCGGCCCTGCTGCGTGACGATGCCGCTGTAAAACTCTGAGCAACATCCCGAACCATAAGAAAAACAGCCTATTCTCCGCGGTTCGTCAAAGCGCCCCTGATCGATCGTACCGGCCAGCGACAGGAATAGCGTACCGGCCATAATATTGCCGACGCGTCGGCAATAACTTAGGCTTGGCAGTACGCGTTGCCGGAAATCCGCCTCGATCTCGTCGGGACCTGCCTTAGCCAATTTGCGCATCATCATGCGATGCGCGCCTTTGACCATGCCGCCGAAAGGTGTATGAAAAGCCAGATAATGAAAAGTATCGCGGTAATCGACGCCTGCCACGCGCTTTTGATATTCCAGAAAGGTCTGTTCACAACAGTCCAGGTAAGACATCAGGGACAGGTCCGCATCGCCTGATTCGGTATCCGCCGCAGGTCGGCAGGTATCCATGACCTCGTAGCCGTAATAGCCGTTGGCACCGACATCGACTTGAAAAACAGCGGGGTTTTCACTGACCAGCAAGGCCACGGCGCCGGCGCCGGAACTCGGTTCGGCGTAAAACCACGCTTCGTCCGCTGCCGCACCGCCCTCCGAAACAATGAATCTGGAAATATCGCTGGCGATCACCAAGGCTTTAGCGCCGGGAGAAACTTGCGACAAGATAAAATTAACGGCAGTCTGGAAGCCCGCCGTGCCGGCATAACAGGCTTGTTTAAGCTCAAACAAACGGCAATTGCGGTTCAGTTCCAGATAATGGTGGATATAGGTACTCATCGATTTGCCGAAATCAATCCCCGATTCCGAACAAACAACCAGCATTTCGATGCGTTCCTTTTCAGCATCCGAAAGCGCATCCACTATCGGTTTGGCGGCATTAACGGCGTAACTGACAGGGTCTTCATAAGGGAGTGCGACCGTCTTCTGCTGCATCAACAGGTTTTCAAACCGTGCCGTATCCAATTGACGATGTTCGGCTAACTGCATCACATCCAGATAAGCGAGGCCGCCGAACACATTCATCGCTTCAATTCCAACAGATACCATACGGCTGCTCCGCCCTTTTAATGATTGTTTCTACCGCACTAATACCGGATAGTCCGTATAGCCTTTTTCGCTGCCGCCGTAAAAGCTAGCCGTATCCGGCTCATTTAATGCGGCATTCAACCTGAACCGTTCCACCAAATCAGGATTTGCGATATACAGTTGCCCGAATGCAACCGCATCGGCAAGCCCGCCTGCAATCGTTTGTTCGGCACGGGCCTGATCATAACCGCCGCAAACAATCAACACACCGGCGTAAGCGGCGCGCAGCACGGCAAGATCGATGACCTTGGCGCCATGCCGGATATCGCTTTCCAGTGCATCGACGATATGCAGATACGCCAGTCCACAGTGTTTAAGCTCACCCAGCAGATACACAAAAAACGTTTCAGGGTCGGAATCGCTCATATCATTAAACGTGCCGCTGGGCGACAGCCTTAATCCTGTTCGTTCCTCGCCGCACACGGCGATCACCGCCTCCAACACTTCGAACAGGAACCGGGCGCGGTTTGCCGGCGTACCGCCGTAAGCATCGGTACGCTTGTTCGTGCCGTCGCGTAAAAACTGGTCGAGCAAATAGCCGTTGGCGCTGTGTATCTCGACGCCGTCAAAACCGGCATCCAGCGCTTTTTGTGCAGCCAGTCGATACTGTTCGACGATAGCCGGAATCTCCTCGGTTGCCAATGCGCGCGGCATCACAAACGGTTTCATGCCCTGCGGCGTCACCGCCTGGCCGTTCGGTGTTATTGCCGACGGTGCGACGGGTGGTTCGCCGTGATGAAAATCAGGATGTGAAATACGCCCGACATGCCATAGCTGGGAAAAAATATGCCCGCCTTGATCATGAACGGCCGCAGTAATTTTCTTCCAGCCGTCAACCTGCTGTTCGTTGTAAATGCCCGGCGTTGCCGGATAGCCGACACCCTGAGCCGATATTTGACTGGCTTCGGAAATAATCAGGCCGGCGCTTGCACGCTGTGCGTAATACGCCGCCATCAAATCGGTAGGGATATTGTCCGGCGCCCGCATTCTTGTCAACGGCGCCATCACGATGCGATTGCTTAGCGTATAAGTGCCTATTTTAATCGGTGAAAATAATGATGTAGTCATAACGCCCCGGATATAAAAGTATGGATAAGGGTATGTTATCGCAAACCGCGGCGGATGCTAAAGCCTTAATCTCTTGACCCGGGCTTCATGATCCAAAGTTTAATTGCAATCCACAGAAACAGTCGCTAAAGTTCAGTATTCATCATCGACTTAGGGTTTGGCTAAAAATAACGTCCCGAAACTATAGTTCCCACACGCTGCGTCGTAGGAGCGGGCCATGCCCGCGATAGGCGATGATGTTAGCACTGATCGCGGGCATGGCCCGCTCCTACGACGCAGCGCGTGGGAACCATTAGCGGAAGTTATTTTTTGCCCCTATATCCTTACACATACCGGGAGAGTTGCCATGAAAATCCATAGTTACCAGCTGTTATTATCAGCACTGTTATGCCTGCCGGCAACGGCGGCCGATCTGGACAGAACCGCCGTAGAAAAACGTCTGGCCGCTGCCGACAAAACCCATCCTGCCGATTTACGCCGCAAGGATCTTACCGGCCTGGATTTATCCGGCCTGGATTTTAAAAATGCCGATTTATGGGGCGCTGATTTGCGCCGCGCCAATTTCAGCAACAGTGATTTATCGGGCCTGAACCTGGATTTGACGGTCATGTCCAAAATCAACCTGTCCGGTGCCAATCTCGCCAACACCAGCATCTTCGGCGTACATCTTGGCGGCGCTGATTTAAGCAACGCCAACCTGAGCGGCAGCCGGTTTATTGCCAACCTGGACCGCTCCAATCTCAGCCATGCTAATCTGAGCAATGCCGATTGGGGCGTTGATATGCAAAACCAGCCTATGGGCCTGATGCGGGTCAGCCTGAATAATGTCAATTTATCCGGCGCCAACCTGACCAACGCCAATCTCAATCGCGCCTTGCTGCGCCACGCCAATCTGTCCGGCGCGATATTGAAAAATGCCGTGCTGTTCGGCGTTGATCTTGCCGGGGCTGATTTGTCGGGAGCCGATTTATCGGGCGCGGACTTGTCGAGCAGCATACTCGAAGATACTGACTTTGCCGGCGCCGACTTGGCGGGTACGGTGTTCTCCGGCGTTAAGGATAAGGCTATGTTAAAGGGCTTGAACAGCAGCAAACATGTTGAATCGGCTCTATTCAAAACGGAATAGAGGCGCCGGGCATAAAAAAGCGGGCATTGAACAAGGCATCTGGGTCACTGCCCACAGTTAATAAAATAATTATTAACATTCAAATCGTTAACCTGACCTTAAAAGGTAAACAGGTTATAAAACTTGGTAGCAGCGGGCCATGCCCGCGATGGGCGATGCTGCCGGCACTGATCGCGGGCATGGCTCCTACGCGATAACTGTAGGCAGTGGGCATCCGGGTCCAATGTCCGCGCAATTTTACTCCGGGATCAGGCGACTCCGATCACGTAGTCCGTAGAGCCGACACGCCAGTCAGCAAGCATTGACTCAAACCCCAACCAGCAGACTTGCACCGACTACGGCGCAAAGCAGGCCGAATCCGGTGCTGATGATTTTTATCCTGGCCGCTCCCAATAACCCCGCCGCAATGCCCAAGCCATGCAGCAATGCCGTCGTTAACAGGAAACCCGGCGCATACGCGCTTGCATCGGCTCCCGTTTGCAACTCGGCCGCATGAACGTAACCGTGACTCAACGCAAACCCTGCCACCAAAGCTGCCGCCAGGCCCGACGAAATGCGATAGTTTTTCCACACCAGCAATCCCGAAGCCAATACCGAAAACGCCACCCAGATTTCCGCCGCATCCAGCGTGAAACCGGCAAGATGCAGCCCCGCCCCTGCGGCCATCATCAATAAAAAGCCGGCCGGCAACAGCCATAATGACCTGCCGCCCCGCATCGCGGCCCACAAGCCTGTAGCCAGCATGACCAGCAAATGATCGACGCCTGTTAAAGGATGCAGCAAACCATCGACGAAGCCATGCACAGCTCCGATGCCGGTATGCGCCTCTGCCGGTAAAGACGACATCAATAATAAACCGGTAAAAATTACCCATCTGCTAACTTTCATAGAGATTCCTCATTGCTTTTTTATAGAAATTCCCAAACTTGAAACTTGGGGGACGAGAAAATTTATCACAAAGACACGGGGTAGGCAGGCTTTTTTGAAATAACCGTCATCCAATTTTATCTTTCGCAACTACCGTGCCGTTACGGCAAGAAACAGACTGTAGCAAAGAACTCTTGTAATTCGATAACTGTTTATGCAAAGTTAAAATGAACAATTAAATACGGTTTATATGAATTTGCGCTAAAACAATATAATCTTACTCAGGTTTTATAAACATCAATAAGATAGATAACAGAGATTTACAGATGAATATGATTGAGGTTTTCCCATGGAGTGAAAATTTTGAAACCGGAATATTGCAGATCGATGAGCAGCATAAGCGCTTGGTACAGTTATTAAATCTGCTCGCCAGTCATTTCGCCCACCAATCTGACATACCTACCCTGAACAATATTTTCGATGAACTGGCCGAATACGCGCATTATCATTTTCAAACCGAAGAAAGGATTTGGCAACATTTTTTCGGCGGCGATAGTTGGGAAATCGAACATAAAAAAGTGCATAGCAGCTTTGTCGAGGAAATATTGAGCCTGAAAGGGGAAGAAAGCATAAAACCCTTTGATGACGTATTGGAAGATGTGCTGTCATTTTTAACCCACTGGCTGGCGTTCCATATTTTAGAAAGCGACAAACGCATGGCTAAAGTCGCATTGGCAATACAATCGGGCTTGTCATTACCACACGCAAAACAGCACGCCGAGAGCCAACTGAGCGGCGCGATGAAAGTGCTGATTGAAACCATACTCAATATGTATGACGGCCTGTCCAGTCGCACCTTGCAATTAATGCGTGAAATCAATGAGCGGCAAAAAGCGGAGGCAAAATTACGGCTGGCTGCGAATGTTTTTGACAACACCCTGGATTCAATTTGTATTACCGATGCCGATTTTGTGGTTATCGATGCCAATCCTTCTTTTTACCAGGTTACCGGGTATTCTGATAACGAAGTATTAGGTAAAAACCTGCACCTGCTAAGATCGGGCTTGTTGGATGAAAATTTAGCGAATGGTTTTTGGGCCACCCTGACCCAGCGTGGCCACTGGAGCGGCATCATCAACAATCGTCGTAAAGCCGGTGAAATTGAAGCCGAGTGGTTAACCCTTTCCGCCGTTAAAAACGATGACGGCCTGATCAGCAATTATGTGGCCGTGTTTTCTAATATCAGCCATTTGATACAACAGCAACAAACGCTGGAACGAATTGCCCACCATGATGCGCTGACCGGCCTGCCTAATCGCCTGTTACTGCCGGATCGCCTGGAATTGGCCATTGCCCATGCGGAACGCACGCATACTTTTTTAGCAGTTTGTTATCTCGATTTAGATGGCTTTAAGCCGGTGAATGACCAGTTCGGCCATGCCGCTGGAGATCAATTATTGCGCGAAATTGCTCAGCGCTTTTTAACCATAGTGCGTACTATTGACACCGTAGCCCGTTTAGGCGGGGATGAGTTTGTCATTCTGTTCGGCGGTTTAAAAAACAGCCAGGACTATGGCATATTTCTGGAGCGCGTCTTAATAGCCGTATCGCAGCCGATACAAATACAGGATAAAACCGTGAACGTTTCCGTCAGTATCGGAGTGACCGTTTTTCCTGATGATAAGAGTGAGCCTGAACTGCTGTTGCATCATGCCGATCAAGCCATGTATCAAGCCAAGCGGCTGGGAAAGTCAAGGTATTGCTTATATACTGCCTGAATGAAAAACCGGTTTTCAAAAAAATCTGCGTAAAGACAGCGCGCGCTATTCTGAGTTGCCGGAGATGACAGGGGCCGTAGATAAATATGATGACCTGCAATTAACGCGGGGCAAGCCTGCATGTAATTCTGTTGTCACATGCATATTGTAGCTTTAGATTTCAGACAAATAACAGCTAAAAACCAACATGCCGCAAAACAGCACGAACTTAGAGATCGTCCTCCCTCCGCAACCATCAATCCTGGTGAACATCCAGCAGGAAATAAGTAAGGATGATCCTGACCTGGCTTATGTTGCCCAACAAATCGCCGGCGACATAGCGCTGTCCGTCGTATTGCTGCGAACGGTCAACTCCCCGTTTTACGGCCTGCGCAATAAAGTGTGTTCAGTGACTGACGCGGTCAACCTGATCGGCCTGCCCCGCACGCTAAATCTGGTAACCGCCGTATCCGTGCGTAATAGCGTCCCCTTGCCAAAAGGTCTGGAATATTTCTGGGATGACACGACAAAAGCCGCCGTCATGGGGGCAAGTATCGCCAGGTATTTGAAATTTAATGCGGATCTGGCCTATTTAATGGGCTTGTTTCATAATGCCGCCGTTCCGCTTATCGCTGCAAAATATCCCGATTATTTAAGCTCCCTGGCGGAATTCCACTGCGATAAACTGGAAATCCCCAAAGCTGAAGACGCTAAATATAATATCAATCATCCGATGCTCGGTAGCCTGCTTGCGCGCGCCTGGTATTTACCGTCTTCGCTCATTCAAGCTATTAGCCTCCACCATAATCATGACCTGTTTGCTATCGGCCTTGATAACGACATACTCAATCTTGTTTCGGTATGCCTCCTTGCAGACAATATCGCGGGCCGACTCAACCACGACATGGATGCACATTTTCCACTGCTTGAAGGCAAGATACGGGAATACCTGAACTTATTGGATGACACCCACTATCAGGCTGTCATTGATACCGCTCTGGACAGCATCAATCAGGCATAAACCCTGTTAGGTTGCCTGAATTTGCGTCGGCTGCCGTGTAGGAGCGGGCCGTGCCCGCGATCAGTGCTGACATCATCGTCCATCGCGGGCATGGCCCGCTCCTACAAGGGCAGTGACGCACAGCGTACCCTTACACGGAAAGGCGAAATGGGCGGATTGCCTCACGGCTGCTCAACCAGCATCAGCGGAACAGGCAGGGACTGGTCGCGGTAACACTCGGCTGATGTTGCACGAATCGGCGGTTCTTTCACATCGGCTTGCCAGCGCTCAAAGCCTGCATCAGGATCAAAGGTAAAAATCTCCCCCGTGTCGGGGTCCTTGGTGCTCAAATGCACCCAGCTACCGGCGATCAGCTCGCGTAAGCCTTCCTGGCGGGCATAAATAGTCTCCAGCACCGTTGTTTTCGCTTCAACGACGACCTGTAAACGCATCGCTTCGTGGATTTCCACCATTTGCCTTGGCAAACCCGTGCGTAAATCGCTGCCGGTTCCTTCCATGACGCCGAACAGACCGGTAATGTTATGCGGTGTTTTGGTACCACAGCCGTAATAGTCGTTATTAACGGTGGAAAAATAATATTCCAGATTAATGCCTGCCCCGACCGGGCCTACCGCCAGCAAAATACCTTCCAGTAACGTACCGTCTGAATCCTGGGTCGGATCGTATGAAATCAGGAATACACGACGATCCAGGAACACGCCTTGTGTCAACGAACGACGGCCGATAACCGCGGCGGCATGGGTGGCATGTCCCAATTCCGGTCTGGCCTGTGAAAAATCCGCCGCACGTTCCTTAATATGCGCCAGCGCCTGCTTCGGCGTCGGATTGTGCGGTGCGGAAGCCAGCCGGCGGCAACGTTCATGGGCGGACATCCGTTGTGCATGAGCGGTGTCCTGTTGCAGTTTTTTTAACGCCGTCAAACGTTCCGCAGGTACATCGCAAAGGTCATACCAGCTGATGTCTTCGTCGCAGGTATTGTGTTCGGCTCCGATAAACCAGGTGTCGGCAGGAACGTCAATGCCGTGCCCGGCCAGCAGCCTGCGTATTTCAGGACGGTTCGCCATCGCCGCAAACACCCGCGCATTCGGCCCGCCGTGGCGGCCGCTACAGGCCCCGCAATCGTAAGCGGCGATATGCGGGTTGTTCTGGCTGATAGAGCCATGCCCCATTAGTACAATTAATTCCGCAAAGCCCTGTGTTAACCCGGCATTACGCAGGAAACCGGCTACGCGGTCGGCTTGTTCGTGATCGGTAAAGCCGGGTTTGGCGTATTCCGGCGCCAAAACCGAAGCCTCTTTTGTATACAGCAACCGGGTTTTAACCGCAGGCGAGACGAATCGCGCCATGCCGGTAACCACGCTATGCTGGGGTTTGGGTAATAACGATTTGCCCAGCAACCCGGTCAAGGTCACCGGCGCGATGGCATTGATCAACGGCCAGGCTAACAGCAGATGGCGGCGCAAGCCATGATGCAATAGGCTACTGATGCGCCGATTGAGCATCCGGCCCCGGTTATGGCGCCGCAAGGCGGACGTTGCTTCCGGCCGGGCCTGCTCGTGTACTTCATGAGCCGGAGTGACAACAATCGGGCACAGCGGCGATACCTTGTCGTCATCCAGCCCCCGATAATCCATCGCGATGCCGAAAAATCCGGCCGCACCCAGTGTTTCAACGGCAGGATTGCGTTCTTCCAGATGACGGCGAAAGCCTTCTTCGCGGTCATCCATGCAGAAAATGACCTGTGCTTCAGGACGCGCATCGCGCCTGGCCCAGCGCCCCCGGTTGTGATTGGCCCGCAATGCCTGAAATAAACCGTCCCGGTAATGCCGTTCATAAGCATAAAGCCAGACTTGACTGCGCATCGTCGCATTAAACTCATCCAGTACCGCCAGCATCGAATGCAAGTCGGTAAGGTCCAGCGTCTGTAGTTGCGCAGCATTCATCCCCAGATGCTGGCATAAGCGAAACAGGCGCCAGCCGCTGTTTTCTGCACACCGCTCCGTGCCTGCGCCCATCGGGCTGAGCTGCCAGGTCAAGATCAGGTCGGCGAGCTGCTGCCAGTCGGAACGGCACTGACGCTCTGAGCCTGCGCGAATGATCAGGGCTTCTGCCAATTGCGTCAGATATTCCGGCAAATCGCCCTGATACAGGTGTTTGCGCACCAGGAATTCGGACAGGTTTTTGCGAAAATAGGCACGTATCGAACTGACCCTGGCTTCAACCTTCCACAAATCATGGCAGACCTGATTCAGCCATAAACGGTCCAAAGTCAGCCTGATCGCCAAATAATCGGCCAGTGTCGGCAGGACATCATTCGCCGGCTGATAGTTCGGGTGCTGCTGCCGCCAGTTAATCAT
>Ga0208566_1001218_pt1 | contig 15287 bp, 14 predicted proteins | sample PL_2010_150m_FD_184159 | JGI IMG/M metagenome (GOLD analysis project Ga0208566, IMG submission 184159) | Freshwater microbial communities from Powell Lake, British Columbia, Canada to study Microbial Dark Matter (Phase II) - PL_2010_150m... | ecosystem: Environmental > Aquatic > Freshwater >...
TTGGCCCACCACGTCACCAATGAGGTCAACATCGCCCTGGTGGAATTCATCCGGGAGCAGGAAGAGTGGTTGCGCCAGGAGCTGGCCCGCCTGTGGCAGCCCCTGTTTCTGACCCTCCAGGAAGCCTTGGCCCTCTATTACCGGGAAATTGCCGATTTGGGCCTGGCGGCCGCGGCGCCCACCCTGGAAACCTCAACCGTGGCCCGCCCCCAGGGCCTGGAACTGCCCCTCCTGAACCTGGAGGTGGCCCCCGACTGGCGGTTTGCCCGGGAGGTGTGGGTGGCCTCCGGCATGGGGGTGTTAGGCCGGACCTGGGATGCCCTCAAGCGCCGCCTGAGGCTGGCCGGGGAAGTGGAGCCCCGCCGGCAACTCCTCCGTGACCTGGAGCGGGCCCTGGCCGCGCTCAAGGATTGGCTTAAGTCCGAACTGGAAAGCCAGCTTCTCAATTACCGGGAGGGCTTAAAATTCCAGTACTTCCTCCCCCTGGTGGACCAGTGGCTTAAGCAGCAGGAAGCCAGCCTGGCCGACACCCTCGGGTCACTGCTGGGCAGCCTCCAGGGCGCGGCGGAGGCCATGCACCTGGCGGAGGCCGAGCGGGCCGATCGCCGCCGGCGGCTGGATCAGCTGATCCCCCTGGCCCGCCGCATCGAGGCGCGGCTGGACTCAGGAGTTCCTCAGCAATAGTAACTGGTTCCGTCAATGAGCGTCATGTTCATCGGGGTTTTAATACCAATTGGCAGTCAATGGGTGGCACAGGCTTTCTAGCCTGTGCTGGCGCAGGCTAAAGCCTGCGGCTACAAAAGTAGCTCTTTGACCGACGATCGCAACGATTTGACCCGCGGGGATATTCATACTGGCATTTTTCAATACTACTTTCTTGCCAAAGGAAAAATGAAGGGCATCGAGATAGATGCCTTTTTTAATGTTTTCCGGCTTCCGATATCCCGTGTCCGTTTCCTTTTCACTCTGGGTATGTTCGATGCTGGCTAAAAGCGACCATAAGGCACTCTCGTTCATGGAAAGTTCCTGAAAACAGGCCTGGGCATAATAAACCCGGTTCAACAACCGGTTGAATAGAAATATAATGACGAAATGGTAGAAAAGGACTGTTTTCCAAAAGTCAATACGTATTAGATACCGACGGCAACCATAATCACCAGTAAGGGTTCCTGAAAGGCCTTCAGAGACTCCGATGCCAGAACGTGGCGCTGCTGGGCCTTTTTAATGTCCTCTGTCTCTGATTCCAGAAGCACCTGTATATGGTCTTCCCTGGCCATGGCCTTGATGGGTTTGATCCCTTGGAGCATGTCCGTGAGGCGCCCAATGAGGGCCTTCATCAATTCCGTTTGTTGAACCCCGGCGCCACGGCTCATTTTTATAAAGCCCTTCAAGATAAATAATAGCACTATGGAGATCATCAGTGAAATCATCGTTAATTTCCAGAAAACCCAGAGGGCAACAACGCTATAGACGGAAATCTGGATGATGACGGACATTAAAATGATGGCATGATGATAGGCCGATGATGCTCTCATCGCCTCGCTGCTGATCGCATTGGCGAGGTGCCCTGCCGGCTGGCTTACAAAGTAATTCCACTTGGCGGCAAGGAGGACCTTGATCATCTTCAGGCGAAGATTAGTAGTAACATGGGCGATTGTATATCCTGCCTGTTTCATGGCAAGCATTAATAGGGCACTCTTTGCCGTAATCGCTGCTACGATCAGGCCAAGCATGACAGGAAGGCTGGGGGCAAGACCTGCAAAATGCAGCAATGTTCCGATGAACCTTACGGCACCGGAATTCCCGGTAACTTTGCCGCTCGATACGAGATCAATAACTGGCAGAAAGGTCAAAATACTGAACCCTTCTGCCACCCCTGAAAGAAGAAAGCAGCCTATCATCACCAGGCTGCGAAGTGGATAGGCCCTCATAAAATAACAGATAAGCTTTATACTTCCCATAGGGGGGAGATTATCCTTATTCCTGGTTACTTGTACAGGAAACCGCGAACAGGTTTTAGTGTCACCACACGGTTAAAATCAATTCGAACATCGCGCCGGTTTAGAGTACCTGCGCCTCAAATCCCAGCACCGCGTCCTGGCCGCGGCAACCTTTGCGCATCTGGCCACCGTTTTGGTGGACATTGCCGCACATCAACACAAGGCCGGAAAGGAGAAGCGTCTGAAACGGTTGCCCTTGGCTGCTTGAGCAGTCCATACCATTATTTGTTTCGAGTTTCCGCCAGGTTGTCATGACGTTCTCTGGGAGAGCTATCTTCCGGGGCGATAATCAAGAGCGGCTATCCTGACAAATACAGCCATAACCCATTAAAACCGGGCCTCTCAGAGAAGCAACCTTATAACTGCCGGCTGGATACTCAAAAATGCCGCGAAAAACGATAACCCTGAACTTTGGACCTCAGTCCTGAAGATACTTTTTAACAGGCTTTATTACCTTGACATTATTTTGGGGCAAGATTCCAATAATATTTTCCCAAACTGTAATACCTTCATCGTGAATCAGATCTCCGGCTCCCGCGATAATATCGGTTTATATTGCATCAAACCTCATCGTACCGGCCATCCCTTGCGAACGGAGCATCAGAGTTCGTGGCGGCGGCCGTCGCGCCGTGACCAGAAGAAACGCCTCACCGCTTTCAGGAACCGGATGGGCATCAGGGCGTTGTCTCGCACTAAGTAGGTCAAATAGCGCCAACGATGGGGTGAATGCCAGAGGTGACTCCAATAGCGCCAATCCGCTCGAAAAAAGCTGGTTTCCACCGGGGTTACGATGCCATACCGCAACTGCCAGGAAAACAGCAGCTTATGGAGATCCTGGCGATGGCTGCTCAGTCGGAACTTTTCCGGCGGCATCAGACGACTCAGTTGATGATATTCTTCCCGGGCGATAGGCCGACCGAGATTGCGAGAGATCTCCGTTCCAGGATACGGTTGGGTGACTCCGACCGAAACGATGGTTGGACGGATGCGTGCCAACAGGCGCATAGTCGAAGCCAGATCCTCGTCGGTTTCCGTGGGCAGGTTCAGGAGAATATTGGCAAAGGTTCGTATTTTGTATCTGCGACACAGGTCAAACGCTCGAATGATCTCTTCCACCGAATTGCGTTTCTTGATCACTTTGAGCAATCGCTCGGAACCGGTCTCCACCCCGAAATCAAGTTGAATACAACCGGATTCTTTCAACAATCTGACAATGTGTTCCTTTTGAATACATCGCACTCGGGTTTCCGCAGCCCAGAACATTTTCAGACCGCTTTCCCGATAGGCCCCACAGAAGTCGATGATGTCCTGTTCCGCCACCCCGAACGTATCATCCAGGATGTAGAAAAAGTCGAATCCGTACTGCTCCTAAAGGATGCGCAGATCTTCAATGACGTGCGACATTGGGCGTTTGCGTATGAGGGGCTGGCCTGGAACCCGGGCATTAGCTTGCCAGACGGTATTGGAGGCGCAGAATGTGCACTGAAAGGGACAGCCGCGGCCGATGTAAATGACCGCTGCAATCGTCGCCAGTCCGCGGATAATATTCTTGGCGGGTTGGGCATACCAGGACACGTCGATCTTATGATAGGCGGGCATGCCGCATTCATTGAGGTCCATTAGTTCCCGCTTTGGGGTCTGGATCAGGCGGCCGTCCTGACGATAAGCGATTCCCTTGATGTGGCTATTGTCTTTATTGGATTGATATGTTTCAAGAATTTCCCGGACGGTCAATTCTCCTTCACCCCGGACTACCAGATCAAAGGGGCTGTTTTCAAAGAGAAAATCTTCTGGAAAAATAGACGCATGCGCATTTCCAACCAGGATGGTTCCGTTATATTCCCGACGAATTCGCCCGGCCAGATCAACCACGACGTCATAATCGGTGACAAAGGCGGCCAGGCCGACAAACCGGGGCTGAAATCGTTGAACATCATGCAGAATGCAAGCAAGGTTATCTTCGAATCTCGCTTCGTGCGGATTGGAGATTTCCACGGTGAACCCATGCTTTTCGAGATACCCTGCGAGATAAAGATAATAAAAGGGCATGTAGAATTCCCGGGCGTTAGTGGGGGACCCTACGAACAGGACGTCCACCGACCGATTGTCGTTCATTCTCGGATTCTCCGGAAAGTGTCTCTCCATCTGTTTTTCATTTCAACGTTCGCCAGTAAGCTTTAAACAAAGCATTTCCTGAAAAGTCCTTGAGTATAATTTCTAAAGTGGCTCGAAAATAAATAATAGAAAAACAAAGCTCCTGCAAAAGCTAATCCGCCGGTTGCAATTACTATGAACAGGTTAAGTGCATTCTTTTCGACGGGCATGAACTGATTGAGGTATGACAACGATAGAATTAGAAAACTCAAGGGGATTGCCACTGGTCCAAGAATCTTTCGTACGAAACCGCCTGCTGATATATCCAGAAACTTTAGCGTAATAAATAAATATAGCAAACTACTTATTGACATAGAAATGAACTTGAACAAGGCAAAAGACGTTAGTCCTATATAAGGAATCGTCAAAACGATTCCGGTCCAGTAGACAATAGGTGATATGGCGCTTGTTAAGTATAGTATTTTTATTTTTTCCTGGGCAATGATGAGAAAACTAGCCGGATAGGTGAAAAATCCATATATGAAGCCCATTATCAGCAGTTGCGCAATGAGAACTGATTTTTCATAATAGTTGCCAACCCAAGAATGTATCAAAGGTTCCATTAACAAGGCCAAACTTACAATGGGAAAGATAACAAAAGGTAAAGTCAAAGGAAGAATATTTCTGTACAAATTACGTAAACCATCTATGTCATGCAATCCGATGAAATGATTGAAACGGGCCAAAAACGGTGCATAAAGAACCCCCAAAAGACTTCTTAGAAAAGAGAGGATTGTAAAACCAACTGCATATATTGCGACGTTTTCTAGACCAAATAATTTTGCAATAGCAAATGCATCAAGCTCATAATAGAGTATAAACATAATTGTACTGAACAAAGAACCAAAAGCAAGGGTTCTTGTTTTATTGAACATAGGTTTTGAAAATTTAATTGATTTCAAAAAGACGATAAAGTTGTATTTGTATTTAATCTTTGCAATTAACAAGCAGAAAAAGAGCGCTGACAAATATACCAGTTGGCAAAATAAATAATAACCTACAATATCATAACGGTCGTTCTTAAAAAAGTATAATACAGATAATATTTTCAGTAAACTAGCCGCAATCATAATCCGCTGGAGTATAAATTGTTCCAATCTGATTCCGTAGATAATGTCTAATATTCTTTGAAAGATGATTGCTGGTGAAAATAGAGCAAGTATGAATAATAAATTCGAGGCAATGTTAATCTCTGCGGCGTTATTTATATTGCTAATTAATATGCGTGGATTCAACGCAATACCCGAAACGGTCAACGCAAATATGATTACAAACAAAAAAAGGATAAACCCGATGAAACCTACAATTTTTATTTCTTCCTCCAGATTTTTCTGCGCAAAGCATTCACTGGCATATTTATATCCGGCGCCGGCAAACCCAATATCTGCATAGGTCAAAAATATATTTGCTGAGATGCAGACCACGTAAATTCCATATATCGCAGGATTGTGAGCCAGTCGAGGTATGACGATAAACATGGAGAGAAGGTTTAGGACAATTGCAATACCTTGCCAGAAGTATATTTTCAGGTAATTGAAAGTATATGATTTTTGCATTAGATCATTGACGTTACAAAACTTACTGCTCGGAGCCTAACATAAGCCGAGATTATGCCGCATCCATAGTTATTTCTGTCCCAACGAGGTTTTGGAGCCTCTTTGGCCGAGTAAATCTCTCAAACGGTCCTCTTCTCGAAGCCAATTCTTTTCGCAGGTGGAAAAATAGCACAAATTGGGGCGGAAAGTCAATTTTCCCCAGATTTCGGGCATACCAATCCCTCGGCGACCAGATGCTATATGGCTGGTAAGCCTAAGGACCGCAGGCCAGCACTGATCGGTAGTGGTGTGCCAGAGGAAAGGCGGAGGCCACATGGACATACCACCTCCGGGCATGGTATGAAACCCTGGCCTCCATCTTGATCAGATGCTTGATCAGCCATGTTGGGGTGGCGGCTTGCTATCTGCCCTTTGCCGGATGAGTGGCTCACAAAGATCCAGCCAGGTGATCGCGAGCTTTGGCTCTCCACGAGAAGATAGGGCCTTCTTGAGGGGAAAATAGGGATAACTGCTACGCATAACTGCCCTTTATGCGCGATTTGGGCCCTAATAAAAATGTTCTGATATATGGATAATAAATCTCGCCGAATGGTCCCCTTGTCTCCCTGAAAATCCTAGATTGCCGCCAAAAACTTCGCCAAGCTCTCCCGGTTTTCCACGTTGTGAAAACTCTCGGCGGGTTCCTGGGGCAGGATCTTCTTCACCAGGCCCTTGAGGACGTTTTTGGGCCCCACCTCCACCCAGGTATCCACCCCGGTGGCCTTCACATTGAGGATGAGTTCGGCCCAGCGCACCGGGCTGGTGAGCTGGGCGCCCATGGCCGCCCGCAGGGTGTCCGGGTTCGTCTCCGTCGCCGCGGTGGCGTTGAGGTAGAGGGCCAACCGGGGAACCATAAAGTCAAGCTTCGCCATGAACGCGGCGAAATCCCGGGTGGCTTCCTCCATCAAGGGCGAGTGCCAGGCCCCGGAGACCTTTAAGGGCACCACCTTGGCTCCTTCGGCTTTCGCCAGATTTCCCGCCCGGGCGACCATTTCCGGTGTACCGGAAATTACCGTCTGCTCCGGGGTGTTGAAGTTGGCCAGGGCGATGGGGCCCTCCTTGGTCAAGGGATGGACCAGCCCCTTCAGTTTCTCCGGCGTCAGGCCGATGACCGCGGCCATGGCGCCCGGATATTTCTCCGCCTCCCGGTGCATGAGGCGGCCGCGCTCGGCCACGGCGGCGATGGTGTCGGCCGCGCTCAACACCCCCGCGGCGTAAAGGGCGCTGTACTCCCCCAGGCTGTGGCCGCACACCGCAACGGGCTTAACCCCGGCTTTGGTGAGGGCCCGGTATAGACAGAGGTTGACCACGGTCACCGCAGGCTGGAGATTCACCGTCAGGGTGAGTTCTTCCATAGGCCCGGTGAAACAAAGCCTCTTTAAGGGCAGCCCGGTGGTTTCCTCCGCCAGGCCGAACAACTCCCGGGCGCCGGGGTCAGCTTCAAAAAGGTCCTGGCCCATGCCCACGTATTGGGAACCCTGCCCGGGGAAGAGAAAAGCAACAAGAGCCATAGTTCACCTCAAGCTAAAGAAGTTGAAACATTATTTTACCTCTAAAAGTCTGGCATCGGAAGCCGGGCGGGGAGGTTTTTCTGCCCGGGCCAAAATTTTCATAAAACCTGAACCTGCCCCTTAGCCTTTTCAGGCTTTGAAGGTTGACAAGGCCCTCAAGGTTCGGATATTTTGAACCTGCGAGAGCAAAATTACGTCTTTCAATATTTATTACCCGGAATAATAACAGGATAAATTGCACAGTGAAAAAGTCTAAGAAATTAATTTTTACTGGCCTAATGGTTCTTATAGTAGTCATTTGTATGGAAGGCCTGGCGCGCTTGGCGTATTTCGTTATGTACAGGCGTGGCTATGATGTTACTGATATGTATAATTTTGTGAAATATAGCAACTACAAGCTTAGCGATAAATTTGTCTTGTGGTGGGATCAAGAGATCATTCATCCATATTTAGGTTTTGTTTATGATTTTAACGATGAAAAAAAGAATAAGGAGACCTACGGATTTAACACCAATGTGGCCCCGGTAATCAAAAGGGAGCCCGGTAAATTGAACGTGGTGCTCTTGGGGGGATCGGTGGCGCAAAGCATGGGAGAGGTCATGAAAGAGGCCTTCCGCCGGGTTTGCCGGGTGCCCCCCAACGTAGTCACCTTGGGGTTCGCCGGCTATAAGCAGCCTCAACAACTGCTGGCGTTGACCTATTTTTTGTCCCTGGGGGCCGAATATGATCTGATTATCAACCTGGACGGCTATAACGATATCGTGCTGCCTTTTACGGATAATTATAGTGTCGGGGTCAACCCCTTTTTCCCCAGGAACTGGAATCTGAGGATCTCTCGCCAACCGAGCAAAAAAATCCTGGTGGTGATCGGCAAGGTGCGATACTTGCGGGACCTCAAGGAGGAAAACCTGGAAGCCTTGACCTCCAGCTTCTTTAGAGGCAGCGCCGTATTCGGCCTTATGAAGATGCAGCAATTTAAACGATTAAAATGGGATATTGATCGCAACACCGACAAATTGATCAAATTGCAGCAGGAGGAAATCAAAAGATTCGAAGAAACCGGATCATTCTTTGCATATAAAGATATTCAGGAGCTTTATAATGATGCCGGGGCGGTTTGGGAACGGGGCTCTGTGCTGCTTGACCATCTGGCCAGGGAAAACAGCATGGAGTATTATCATTTCCTCCAGCCTAATCAATATGTTAAGGGGTCAAAGGTCCTGACTGAGGAAGAGAGGCGCCTGGCTTATTCGGAAAAGGCCGAAATCAGCCAATCGGCTATTATCGGTTATCCGATACTAATCAAACAAGGCAGGAAACTGCTGGAGAGGAACATTAAATTCTTTGACGCCACCATGGTGTTTGCCAAAGAAAAAGAGACTGTTTATATAGATGTTTGCTGCCATTATAACGAGCGCGGCAAAGAAGTGTTGGCCGCATATATTATGGATAAAATTGTCCAAAATCCCCGGATAAAAAAATTCCTGAAAGAACCGCAACCAGGCCCCGGCCCTTCAAAAAATTGACGGATTACAGCAGAACAATTTCTGGAACTTTTCAATTTCCGCCTTGACTTCGGGCCGGGTGACCACTGCGGCGATGGCGCACACCGCGTCGGCGCCGGCCGCGATGACCGCAGGCGCATTGGCCAGGGTGATGCCGCCGATGGCCACCAGGGGGAGGGACACCCGCCGGCGGATCGCGGCCAGGAGCGCCACCCCGGTGGGGGCGCCGGCGTCGGCCTTGGTGGCGGTGCTGAAGATGGGCGACACTCCCAGGTAATCCGCTCCTCCGGCCTGGGCCATTAAGGCTTCGGCCAGGTTGTGGACTGTGACCCCGATGATTTTCTTTGGCCCCAGGATTTTGCGGGCCTCGGGGCAGGGCAGGTCCTCCTGGCCCAGGTGCACCCCGTCGGCCCCCACCTCAAGGGCGAGATCCACCCGGTCGTTGACCAAAAACCGGGTGTGGCGGCAGAGTTCCCGCAATTGCCGGGCCTCGGCCACCAGGTCCCGGGTGTGGCTATGCTTCTCCCGGTACTGCACCACCCGGACCCCGGCGGCGACCGCCGCGGCCACGTCGCTCTCGTTCCCGGCCCGGCTCAAGATCGCCGCGGTGATGAAATAGTACCCCCTCACCCGGTTACCCGCCGCCGTTCCGCCAGGGTCGGCTCGTCCAGGGCCTCCAGGCAGTCAAAGAGTTTAACCTTGAAGCTGCCGGGGCCCGGGGAGAGTTCGGCAGCGAGTTCCGCGGCGACGTTGAAGCAGATCAGGCCCGCGGCCGCGGCCAGGGCCAGGTCCGGCTCCACGGCGGCAAAGGCGCCGATCACCGAAGCCGCCATGCAGCCGGTGCCCACCACCCGGGACATGAGGGGGTGGCCGTTTTTGACCACAAACCGCCGGCTGCCGTCAACCACCAGGTCTTCCGGACCGGTGATGACCACCGTGCACTTCCGCCTGAGGGCCAGGCTCAGGGCCACCTCCTCCAGGTCCATCTCCACCGGGGCGGCGTCCACCCCTTTGGTCCGGACCTGGGCCCCGCTGATCCGGGCCACTTCCGAGGCGTTGCCCTTGATGAAGTCGATCCGCACTTCATCCAAAAGCTCAAAACACTTCCGGTCTCGAAAGGAGGTGGCCCCGGCCCCGCAGACGTCCAGGATCACCGGAATCCCCTTGGCGTTGGCGCTTTGGGCCGCCAGCTTCATGGCCTCCACCACCTCCGCGGTCAGGGTGCCGATATTGAGCACCAGAGCGGAGGCGAGCCGGGACATTTCTTCCACCTCTTCCCGGGCATGCGCCATGACCGGGGAGGCCCCCAGCGCTTTGACCACCTGGGCGCAGTCGTAGATCGTGACCCAGTTGGTCAGGTGATGGACCACCGGGCTTTGGGTTCGGACTCTTTCCAGCAAGGTAAAAGCTTTCAGCTTGATGGTGGGCATGATCAGATCCTGGAATTTTCCTCTCAATATACCGTTTATCTGCCGGCCGGGCAAAAGCAAATGGTAACTGCGGAAGGGGGGACCCTGGAGGGGATGGCTCGTCCGGCCGTATTTTTCGTCAGGATTCCTCAGGAGATGATCGTCTCCCTTAAGGCCCGGGCCGCGGCCATAACATCCGCGGCCGCCGTGACCGCGCTCATTACCGCGGGGTGCCTGGCTCCCCGGGCCACCACCTGGGCTATGTTGCCCTGATTGATGCCGCCCATGGTACTCCAGGGAATCCTGAGCCGGGGCGTAATGCGTTGGATGGCCTCAACGCCCAGGGGAATGGCGGCCGGCTTGGTGGCGGTGGGGAAAATGGGGCCGATGTTAACGTATCCGGCCCCGGCCTCCTGGGCCGCCAGCGCCTCTTCCAGGGAATGGGTGGAGGCGCCGATGACCAGGTTCGGCGCGATACGCCGGGCCGCGGCCACGGGGAGGTCTGTCTGGCCCAGGTGGACCCCGTCGGCGCCCGTGGCCAGGGCGATGTCCACCCGGTCGTTGATAATCAGCAAAGACCCCGCGGCCTCAGTTCGCCGGCGAAATTCCAGCGCCAACTCATAAAGACCGCGGTCTGCCAGGTCCTTTTCCCGGAATTGCACGATTTTCACCCCGGCGGCCAGGACTTGGTCCAAAACCGTAACCGAGGTGCGGCCGGCGCAGAAGGCTTCAGTGATGACCACGTAGAGGTCGGCTTGCTCAAAAGCAGCCAGGCGCCGGGCGAGGTCCATCAGCCGCCCCCTACCAGGCGCACCAGTTCCAGGACGTCGCCCTCGGACAAATGGGTTTCCCGGTAGGCATCGCGGTCCACGATCTCCCGGTTGCGCTCTACGATGGTCCCCTGGGGGTGGAGGCCCAGTTCGGTGAGTAGGTCGAAGACCGTAGTCGCGTTTGCTTCCCGGTATTCGCCGTTAACCTTTAACTTCACTAACCAGCTCCCTTGTTAGACCTTGGGGAAAAAGGGGAAAAGGTTAAGAGGGGAAAAGGAGAAAAAAATTTATGGGGGGCTGGCATAATTGGCTTTTCTGACATCCTGAGCGCGGTGAAGAATCTCATTCTCTTAAAAACCGAGATTATTCGCTTCGCTCAAAATGACAAATAGCGATAACGCGCAATTTTGCAAAAGCCTATTTTCCCCCTTTTTCCCTTTTCGCCTTTTTCCCTTTTCCCCCTTATTCAATAAAGGCCCGGTCGAAGTCCTTCCACACCGGGTCATAGCCGGCCCGGCGGATGGCGGCGGCTACCTCGGCGGGGCTGCGGCCATCCTCAATCTCAAACTGCTCCAGGGCGCCGTCGTCCAGGTGGGAATAACCGCCGGGACGGGTGGAAGACCCGGCGCTCATCATGGTCACCCCCAAGGGGATCAAGCGGTCTCGCAGGCGGGAACTTTCCCGGGTGGAGAGGTTGAAGCCCACCTCCGGGAGAAATATCCTCAGGGCCAACATCAACTGCACCAATTCCCGGTCAGTGGGTAGATGTTGCACCTGGAAGCGCTCCGGCGCGTGGCGCAGCCGGGGGAAGGAGAGGGATACCGCGCTCTGCCAGCACTCCTTCTGGAGATAGCGGGCGTGAAGTCCCAGCCAGAACCCGTCGGCCCACCAGTGATAGAGGCCCAGCAGCGCCCCGAGGCTGAGCCGGCGGACTCCGGCCCGGCCCGCCCTGACAACGCCCTCCAGGCGATAGGCAAAATCACGTTTCCGGCCCCGGGGGTGCACCCGGGCGTAGGTCTCCCGGTGGTAGGTCTCCATGTACAGGGTAACCCCTTCCAGGCCCTGATCCACCAGAAGGCGGTAGTCCTCCTGGTCCAGGGCATAAACCTCCACGGCCACGGAGACGAAGTACTCCCGGGCGATGGCCACGGCCTGGGCCAGGTACGAAACCGGCGCGGCTTTGGGGGCTTCGCCGGTGAGGAGCAGGACGCTCTGGAACCCCTGACCGGCTAAGACGGCGCACTCGGACCGGATTTCGGCCGGCGTCAGGGTGCGCCTTTCCCCCTGGCTCCCGGAGTGCAACGCGAAACCGCAGTAGGTGCAGTCGGAGGTGCAGAGGTTGGACAGATAAATGGGGACGTACAGCCCGATGGTCCGTCCGAATAGGCGCCGCGTGAGGCGGTGGGCCGCCTGGGCCATGTCCTCCAGGAACGGCGCCGCCGCCGGCGAGAGCAGCGCCGCCAGATCATCCGGAAACAACTGCTCCCGGCGCAAGGCCCGCCTGACGTCCCCCGGCCCGGCCCGGCCCATGACCTCCCGCAGCCGCGCCTCCGGCCAGGCATCAAGGATTTTGGTGAAGGGGGAATTTTTTGATTCTGTTTTCATAGAAGTATTAGTTAGGGGATCACCATAATTACAAATTAAATCTGTGACCAAGAATATGCATTGATAACTTCTTGAATAATTGCCTTCGCGTCTTTTAGAGTAGTCGCAGAAATTTCCACTTCATAATTTATCCCATCTTCTCCGGTAAATGAGAATCGCCTTTCAATAAACGAACCTATAACGAGGAAATTTGTATTAATCGGATTTTGAGTGCGTGTAACGCCTCGACCTCGATCCTCGATGTGAATTGCTGAATCACGAATGTGTTTAAGATGCCCGAATCTTTCAATGTATTTATCGCGTTGGAGCAAAACTGCCGGAGGTGGGTTCAAATACTGACAAAGTCGGTAAAGTAGCTTGTAAATACCGTCTAAAGCAAAAACGAATCCTTTTGCATACAAGTTATTGAGGCATCGTTCGTATTGAGAATGCTCCCTACCCATAAATTCCTGATAGTTATCAATAGTCATTGGTCTAACCAAAGAAAAAGCAGCGACGGACTCAACGAATAGATTTTCGATTTGGTGCAATACCAACATGGACTGGAAAGCCCAATCTCGATCAGCCCCTTCAATCCAACTACCAGGGAAGTAGAGATCGAATTGTCGGAGATTATCACTAATCATTGTAAACCCTATCAATAAGCATGGGTTTTATCTCGTTCCCAAGCTGGGCTTGGGAATGCATTTACCCGCCAAGCTAAGCTTGGCAACCATTTTCGTTCCCAAGTACAACTTGGGAACGAGTGGAAATCCCCCCTACCCCCCTTTTTCAAAGGGGGGTTTTAAAGTCCCCCTTTATTAAAGGGGGATTTAGGGGGATTTGAAGTTTTCACGGTAAAGCCTGCGGCTACATCTTCCATTATGGGTTACTCCAAAAACCCCGTCAACGGCGAAGAGGCCTTAGCGGTGTCCCGCTCCGGGCCCAGGCCGGCCAGGTAGGCCAGGCGGCCGGCCGTAACCGCCAGGGCGAAGGCTCTCGCCATGGCGGCGTGGTCCTGGGCGTCGGCCAGGGCGGTGTTCACCAGCACCGCGTCCGCGCCCATCTCCATGGCCTCGGCGGCGTGGGAGGGCGCGCCCAACCCCGCGTCCACCACCACCGGCACCGTGGCCTGCTCAATGATGATGCGGATCATGTCCCGGGTTCTGAGCCCCCGGTTGCTGCCGATGGGCGCCCCCAGGGGCATGACCGTGGCGGCGCCCAGCTCCTCCAGACGCTTGGCCAGAACGGGATCGGCCTGGATGTAAGGCAGAACCACAAAGCCTTCTTTAATCAGAATTTCTGCGGCCTTCAGGGTTTCCACCGGGTCCGGCAGCAGATACTTGGGCTCGGGGGTAAGTTCCAACTTCACCCAAGGCGGCAGACCCATGGCCCGGGCCATTTTGGCCAGGCGCACGGCCTCGTCCGCGGTGCGGGCCCCCGAGGTGTTGGGGAGAATCAGGTATTTCTTGGGGTCCAACACCGAGAGGATGCTGTCGCCTGCCGGTTTGCCCAAATCCACCCGCCGCAGGGCCACGGTGACGATTTCCGCGCCCGCGTGGTCCAGGACGGCTTTCAGGGCCGCCGCGGAGGGAAACTTCCCCGTGCCCACCATAAGACGGGAGCGGAACCGGCGTCCAGCGATGATCAAAGGGTCGTTTGGCATTATTGACTCATAAGAGTGAGCAGTGAGCAGTGAGCAGTAAAAGCGTGAGTGACCCCGGGTATTTCTGTTTATGGTTCACGGTTAGCGGCTCCGAGAAGTTAGTTCGCACAGGCTGGAAAGCCTGTGCCACCAATGGCGGCGGGCGAAGACGCCCGCCCTACCAACTCATTGATTATGATTCCGAGCAAGGGCTCAAGTCCCCCTTTCCTAAAGGGGGAATTAGGGGGATTATCGAGAGGTTATTATAATCCCCCCTGCCCCCCTTTAGAAAAGGGGGGAATTTCCCTCCGGCTGTTGCTTTTACTGCTTACTGCTCACTTCAAAGGTCCGCACAGTGGGCAGTCCGGCCTTTTCACCCGGGCCAGGGATTGAAACCTCCCCTGAAGCCCGTCATAGGCCAGGAGCCGGCGGTTCAGGTCCGATTCGAGGCCCAAAAGCAGCTTTAAGGCTTCCACCCCCTGGAGGCAGCCCATAGCCCCGGCCACCGCGCCCAGGATGCCCACTTGGGTGGAGGAGGGCACGGCCTCCGCCGAGGGAATCTCCGGCACCAGACAGCGGTAACAGGGATTCTCAGCCCCGGGGGCAGCCACCAGAAGCTGCCCATGCCATCCCGTGGCCGCCGCGGACACCAGGGGAATCTTGTATTGCCAGCAGCACTCGGCCACCAGGAACCGGGTGGGGAAATTGTCGCTGGCGTCCAGCACCAACTCAAAGCCTCGCACCACTTCCCGAACATTGGCCTGGTTAAGGCGCAGGTCAAAAGTTTGTACCCGACAGAGGGGGTTAAGGGCGGCCAGGGACTCTTCAGCCGAGGCCACTTTCCGGCGTCCCAGGTCGGCCGACCGGTGGAGAATCTGGCGCTGAAGATTGGACAGCTCCACCGCGTCGCCGTCCACCAGGCCCAGACGCCCAACTCCGGCCGCGGCGAGATACAACAGGGCGGCGGAACCGATGCCTCCGGCCCCCACCACCAGGACCCGGCTGGCTCGCCAGCGAGCCTGTCCTTCCCAACCCACCTGGGTCAGGAGGGCGTTCCGGGAATAGCGTTGGGTCTCCTGGGGGGGAAAGTCCACCCGGGGTTCGGTCCTCATCA
>Ga0208566_1001220_pt1 | contig 15270 bp, 13 predicted proteins | sample PL_2010_150m_FD_184159 | JGI IMG/M metagenome (GOLD analysis project Ga0208566, IMG submission 184159) | Freshwater microbial communities from Powell Lake, British Columbia, Canada to study Microbial Dark Matter (Phase II) - PL_2010_150m... | ecosystem: Environmental > Aquatic > Freshwater >...
CCCTAAGCGACAATCCCGTCCTCCTGAATCAGAGCCCCTATGGCGACGGGTGGATGGTCCTGGTGAAACCGGATGATCCCGCGGCCGTCTCGCAACTCCTGACGGCGGAGGCCTACCTCACCCGTTTGAAAGGGGGCGTATAGATGCGGTACCTGCCCCACACCGATGAGGATATCGCCGCCATGCTCGGCGTGGTCGGCCTCAGGAATCTCGACGACCTCTTTACGGCGGTTCCGGGGGATTGCCGTTTCGAAGGGGCGCTGCATCTGCCGGAGGCGATGAGCGAGTGGGCCCTGGAGGGGCATGTCGGGCATCTGGCCGGCCGGATGGCCGTCTCCCCGGAATACGCCATGTTTCTGGGCGCCGGGAGCTATGACCATTATATCCCTGCGACGGTTTTCTCGCTTCTGGGCCGTTCCGAGTTCGTGACCTCCTACACGCCGTACCAGCCGGAGATGCTCCAGGGCACGCTGCAGGGGATCTACGAGTACCAGACCCTGGCGGCCCGCCTGCTGGGAATGGATGTGGCCACGGCCTCCCACTACGACGGCGCGACGGCGCTGGCCGAGGCGCTCCTGATGGCGGTCCGCATCACCGCCCGGAAGAAGGTGGCTCTCTCCCGGGCGATCCACCCCCACTACCGGCAGGTCGTCCGGACCTACTTCGCCCCCACCGGCTATGAACTCCTGGAAATCCCCTATCTCGAAACGGGACTTACCGACTTTGATCGCCTGGAGGAGAGCCGGGATCTGGCCGCCGTCGCAGTACAGTCGCCGAACTTCTTCGGCTGCATCGAAAACTTGCAGGCAGCGGCGGATAGTGCCCATTTGGAAGGTGCGCTGCTCGTTGCCGGTTTCACCGAGGCGCTCGCCTTCGGGCTCCTGAAGAGTCCGGGCAACCAGGGCGCCGACATCGTTGCCGGAGAAGGGCAGAGCCTGGGCATCCCCCGCTGTTTCGGGGGGCCGGCCTTGGGCATGCTCGCGAGCCGGAAACGGTACATGCGGAGCCTTCCGGGCCGCCTCGTCGGAAAGACGAAGGATCGGGACGGGAGGCGCGGTTTCGTTCTCACGCTGGCCACGCGGGAGCAACACATCCGCCGGGAGAAGGCGACCTCGAACATCTGCTCCAACAACAGCCTCTGCGCGCTGGCCGCCACGATGTACATGGCCTCTCTAGGGGGGACCGGCATTCGGGAACTGGCCGCCCTCAACCACGACAAGGCGGAATATCTGAAGAACGCGCTACGGGATGCGGGATGCTCGATCCGTTTTTCCAGCCCCACGTTCAACGAATTCGTCGTCGGCTTCCCCGGCGGTTTCGACACCCGATACCGGCGGCTGCTCGACCGAAAGATCGTGGCCGGGCTGTCCCTGGGCGCCCATTATCCGGAACTGGCGGATCACGGCCTACTCTGCGTCACGGAGACGTGCAGCCGGGAAGAGATGGACCGGCTGGTCCGGGAGGTGACGGCATGAGCGAAGCACTTGGAACGACCGGACTCATCCTGAACGAGCCGCTCCTCTGGGAGCGGGGGAAGAAGGGGCGCTGCGGTTTCTCCATGCCCGCGGGCGACGTGCCGTCCAGCCCCCTGCCCGCAGAACTGACGGGCGATGGACCCGATTTCCCGGATCTCAGCGAAATCGAGGTGGTCCGTCATTACACCCGTCTTTCCACCTGGAATTTCGGGGTGGATACCGGCCTCTCTCCCCTGGGTTCCTGCACGATGAAGTACAACCCGAAGATCAACGAGAAGCTGGCGGGTCTCCGGGGATTCGCCGGGGCTCATCCGTTGCTGCCCTCTGAATTTTCTCAAGGAGCGCTGCGGTTGATGTTCGATCTGGAGCGGTTCCTGGCCGAAATCACCGGTCTCGACGCGGTAACGCTTCAACCGGCGGCTGGCGCCCAGGGGGAGCTGACGGGAATGCTGATCGTCCATGCGTACCATCGCAGCCGAGGGAAGCAGCGGACGAAGATCCTGATCCCCGACACGGCGCACGGGACGAATCCGGCCAGCGCCGCCCTCTGCGGCTATCTCCCCGTTCCGGTCCCTTCCGGTCCGGATGGCATCCTTCTCCCGAAGGTTGTGGCGGGGCTGATGGACGGGGAGACGGCGGGAATCATGATCACCAACCCCAACACCCTGGGGCTCTTCGAGGAGAATATCCGCGAAATCGCCCGCATCGTCCACGACCGGGGCGGGCTCGTCTACGGCGACGGGGCCAACATGAACGCCGTCCTGGGTGTTGTGAGGCCGGGAGAGATTGGCGTGGACATCCTGCACATGAACCTCCACAAGACCTTTTCAACGCCCCACGGAGGCGGCGGGCCCGGCGCCGGGCCGGTGGCCGTCCGGAAGGATCTCGCCCGGTTTCTTCCCGTTCCCCGTGTCGTCGAAAGGAACGGGATGCCCGAGCTTTCCGAAGATTTCCCGGAATCCGTCGGTCGCGTCCTGGCCTTTCACGGCCACTTCGGCATTCTTTTGCGGGCGTACGCCTACATTCTCAGCATGGGGCCGGATGGGCTTAAGGCAGCGAGCCGGCTCGCGGTCCTGAACGCCAACTATGTCCGGGAGAGACTGAAAGACGTCCTGCACCCCGCCTTCGACCGCCCTTGCATGCACGAGTGCGTCTTTTCCGACCGGAATCAACAAGGAACCGGGATCACTACCCTGGAGATGGCCAAGCGCCTCATCGATTACGGGTATCATCCGCCCACGATCTATTTCCCGCTCGTGGTTCACGGCTCGATCATGATCGAGCCCACGGAGACGGAAACGAAGGAGGAACTCGACGGTTTCATCGAGGCCTTCCGGTCCGTCGTCCGGGAGGCCGGGGAGAATCCCGGGGTCGTCCGGGAGGCGCCGGTGCGCTGCAAAGTGAGAAGACTCGATGAGACGGCGGCAGCGCGAAATCCCTGTCTGACAGGATGATTCTCGGTCCCTCCCTCGATCCACTTCCACGGGGAGCACGTTTCTCAGGAGGCCGTGATGAAAGACCGGCAGGTCGAGACGTTCGCCCGGAAACCCTTTTGGCTCCGGCGAGGACTTCCCGCCGCTCCAGCCCATGACCGGTTGCGGTCGTTTCTGGACGACGGGCGCCTCCATACCGTCTGCCGGGAAGCCCGCTGTCCCAACTGTGAAGAGTGTTTTGCGCGGGGGACGGCAACCTTCATGATCCTTGGCAACACCTGCACCCGCCGCTGCCGCTTCTGCGCCGTGCATCAGGGAGAGCCGCCTCCGCCGGATCCCGATGAACCCCGCCGAGTCGCTGAGGCCGCCATGCAGATGTCCCTGGATTATGTCGTGGTGACCTCCGTGACCCGCGATGATCTGGCCGATGGCGGCGCCGGGGCCTTCGCAGAGACGATCCGCGCCCTGCGAGTCAGGCGGCCCGGGATCCGCATCGAGGTCCTCATCCCCGATTTCCGGGGAGATGAGACCGCCCTGCAGACCGTTCTCGATGCCCGCCCCGACGTCCTCAACCACAATCTGGAAACGGTGCTGCGTCTCTATCTGGTAGTTCGGCCCGAGGCTGTCTACGCCCGCTCCCTTGAACTTCTCAGCCGGGTCAGGTGCAACGCGCCGGATGTGGCCGTCAAATCCGGGCTGATGCTCGGCCTGGGAGAGCGCCCGGACGAGCTGGAAGCGGCCTTGAAGGACCTCCTCGCCGCCGGCTGCGGGATTCTCACACTCGGGCAGTACCTCCAGCCCCGGAAAGATTGTCTGCCGGTGGCCCGCTTCGTCCCCCCCGTGGAGTTCGACGCCTGGCGCGAGGTCGCCCTGGGTATGGGTTTCCACCGTGTGGCAGCCGGCCCCCTCGTGCGAAGCTCCTACCATGCAAAGAGCTTGATGCACAGCGATCTGAATCATGGATAGCCACATAAAAACCTGGTTGCTCGTCACCGACAAAGCTCCGCTTCGGGGATCGCTGAACATGGCGGTGGACGAATATCTATTCGCGCGGGCATGGGAAGGGGACCGGACATTTCTCCGCTTCTACCGATGGGAGAAGCCCACGGTCTCCCTGAGCTACGGGCAGGAAGCCGCCCGGGTGGCGGACCTCGACTTCTGCCGCGCCAACGGCATCGATATCGTTCGGCGCATGACTGGCGGAAAGGTCGTCCTGCACCTCAGGGAACTGACCTATTCCCTCACCTCGTCCGACACGGAGACGTTCACTCCCACCCTCCAGGATTCCTACCAGCTCATCTCTCTGGCCCTTATCAAGGGTCTCGCTCTCATGGGTCTCTCCGCGCGTCTCGCCCCGGCTTCTCCTCCCACCTACGTCCGGGGGACAATGCCGTGTTTCGCCTTCCCGGCAAGGGGCGAAGTCGAAATCGGCGGCCGGAAGATCATCGGCAGTGCCCAGAAGAGGACCGGTGCCTCTTTCATCCAGCACGGTTCCGTCCCCCTCGATAAGGACGAGACGCTCCTCAAGGCCGTAGCCAGGTTCGATGCGGAGGACACCGGGGTCAGCATGACCTCCCTTTCCGAGGCCCTCGGTCGGCCCGTAGCCTTTGGCTGGGCGGCCTCGCGGTTCTCCCAGGGCTTCTCCAAGTTCTTCGGAGTCAAACTGGAACCTCTATCCCTTGACGAGAAGGCTTGGCAAGAGATCTCTGGAATCGAAGCCGAACGCTACGGTAACCACGTCTGGACCCTTAAGCGCTAGGTTAAATTACCCGGATTCCATTCCGTATATACTACGACATTCCGGGGATCCGCTGTCTGAAGCCGAAGGAGACTTTCTACGTTTTTCCCAATGTGGAAGGGGTTCAGGCGCTTCTTCGCCGCCGGGGAACATTTATGTTAGCTAAAAAATCTTCCCCGGGTTCATGAGCCCCTTGGGGTCGATCAGATTCTTGATCTGCCGCATCAGTTCGAAACTCTCGCCGTGCTCCATCTGCATGAACCTTCGCTTGCCGATGCCGACCCCATGCTCACCCGTGCAGGTGCCGCCCATCTGGATGGCTTTCTCGACGATGGCCTGGTTGATGGCCTCGAGTTTCCCCCATTCCGTCCGGTTCGCGGGGTCGCCCGCCATCACGACGTGCAGGTTGCCGTCCCCGGCGTGGCCGAAGACGTAGCCGATTGCCCGGTGGGCGTCCACTGCCTGCTGCGCGAACACCACCATTTCGGGGTAGCGGGAGATGGGCACCGCCGCGTCCACGATCAGGGTTTCCTGCTTCGGGTGGGCGCGGTGGATGGTCTCCCAGGCCTCGTGGCGGGCGCGCCACAGGTCCTTGCGGTCGGCCTCCGCGGTGGCATACTGGAATCCGGTGGCGCCGCACTCCTCGCACAGGTTTTTGGCGAGATGGGCCGTTTCCTGGAGGGCGTTCGCGCTGATCGCATGGAACTCGCAGAAGAGCGAAGGCACCTCCGCCAGCCCGAGGTTCTTTTCGCGGTTCATCAAGCCGATCAGCCCGGGCGGCAGAAGCTCGAGGGCGGCAGGGCCCAGGCCGGAGCCGATCATCAACGCCACGGCTTTGGAGGCCTTTTCCAGGTCCGGAAAGCGGATCGTGGCGGCGAGGTAGTGGCTGGGGATCCCGGTCAGCCGCAGGGTGGCCTCGGTGACGACCCCGATCGTCCCCTCGGAGCCGACGAAAAGCCGCGTCAGGTCGTAGCCGGCGGAGGATTTGGGCGCCTTGCAGCCGGTGTGGATTACCTGCCCGCGGGGCAGCACCACCGTCATGCGCATCACGTAGTCCTTGGTGGCGCCGTACTTGACGGTCTGCACGCCGGAGGCGTTGTTGGCGATCATGCCGCCGATGGTGGCGTCCGCGCCCGGGTCCGGCGGGAAGAAGAGGCCGTGCTTGCCGGTCTGGCGGTTCAGCTCCTTGCGCAGCACGCCGGGCTCGACGTCGGCCTGGAGGTCCTGGGGTCGGATGTCCAGGATGCGGTTCATTTGAGTCAGATCCATAACGAGCCCGCCCTGCGTCGGCACGGGGTTGCCCTCGGTGCTGGTGCCGGCCCCCCAGGGGGTGACGGGCACATCGTTTTCGTAGGTCCAGGCAAGAATGCGCGAGACCTCTTCGGTCGTCACCGGCCAGACGATCCCGGCCGGCAGGGTCCCCTGGTGGAAGGATATGTCGCGCAGGTGAAGGTCGCGGTTGGACGGCCCGGTGGAGAACCGGTCGGGTGCGACCAGGGAAGAGAGCGTGGCGAGTTGAGGGACAGTAAATTCCTTCATCGTTGAACCTCCGTGCAAGTGTTTTGAAACTGATACAATATAGACATTAACCTTCCTTCGGATCAAGAGAAAAAGGCCGGCGAGGGGCGCAAAAACGGCAGCGACGAGATCTCGATATGAAATCCGGGGGCAGTTGGTTTGCGCTGCCCCCGGATTTCATTAGTAGATCAGCGACGGAAACCAGAGCGTCAGCGGCGGCCAGTAACAGGCGATCAGCAGCGACACCATGGCTACCGCCACGAACGGTATTGCGGCCCGGGACACCTGGCCGAGGGGCAACCCGGAAATGCCGCAGCTCACAAAGAGGCAAATCCCCACGGGCGGGGTGAGCATGCCGATGGCGAGGTTGACCACCATGAGCACGCCGAACTGGATCGGGTCGACCCCCATCTGGGGGGTGAGGACCGCAAGCACCGGCACGAGCAGAATCAGGGCGGCCGTGGTTTCCATGATGCAGCCCAGGATCAAGAGGCCCGCCATGACCAGCAGCAGCAACCCCCAGGGCGGAAGCGCCAGCGCGGTCATGGCGTTCTGCAGCAGCATCGAGGTCTGCTTCATGGCGATCAGCCAGGTGAAGACCTTGGCCATGGCAATGATGAAGAGAATGGTGGCGGCCACGACCTGGGAGCGGATGAGGAGGCCCGGCATGTCTTTCCATTTGAGCTTTCGGTTGATGGCCATGGCCACCAGCAGGGAATAGAAGACCGCCAGGGCGGCCGCCTCGGTCACCGTGACGACGCCGCCGAGAATCCCGCCCAGAACGATCACCGGGGCCCCCAGGGCCCAGATCGCCTCCTTCAGGGAAGCCCATACGCGTTTCAGAGAAAAGGACTGGCGCGTGCCGTAGTTGTGGCGCCAGGCATACCAGACGGCTACTCCCATGAAGCTGAAGCCGAAGAGAACCCCCACCAGCATGCCGCCGGCAAAGAGTTTGGCAATGGACACGTTGGTCAGGAAGCCGAAGATCACCATGGGGATGGACGGCGGGATGATGACGCCGATGGCGCCGCCGGCCGCCACCAGCGCTGCGGAGAAAGCGGGCGGGTAGCCCTGGCGAATCATGGCCGGGATGGCAATGGCGCCGATGGCAGCCGTGTCGGCTGCGGCCGAGCCGGAGATGCCGGCGAAAAACATCGATGCCACGATCACGGCGCAGGCCAGGCCCCCGGGCACCCAGCCCACGAGGCTGTCCGAAAAGTCAATGAGTTGCCGCGATATTCCGCCGGTCTCCATGATCGATCCGGCCAGCATGAAGAGCGGTATGGCCAGGAGGTCGAAGGAATCGACACCTGCGAAAAGCAGTTGAATGATCGTCTGGCCCAGGGCCGAAATCTGGACGCCGGCCGGAAAGACTCCGGGTGTGAGCATGAACCCGATGGCGGGCAGCCCGATGGACAGGGCGATGGGCAGCCCCAGTGCGATAAGCAGGAAGAGACACCCGAAGAGAAGGACGACAGTCATGGCGTTTTCCGTTGAAGGGTCCGGGCCATATCCGCCAGCACGTGGACGACGAAGATGACGGCGGCGACCGGGATCACTGAAAAGGGGATCGACATCGGGATCTGCAGGGAGGAGGAGGTGTGCTCCGCGGCTTTCAGGGTGTAGGTGGCCCCGAACCCGGCGATGAGGGCGAAACAGGCCAGGGTCAGGACCTGCAGCGCGATCACGATGATCCGCTGGACGACTGGCCCCAGGCTGTGACCGAACCCTTGCAAACCGATGAAACTCGCGCGCTTGTAGGCAACCGTGCCGCCCATGAAGGTGATGGCCACGAGCAGGTGACGGCTCACCTCCTCCGACCATCCCAGCGAGGCTCCCGCGTAGCGGGACGCCACCTGGGCAAAGAGGATGAGGCAGATCGCCGCACCGATGACCATGAGGACCTTTTCCGCGACCGTGTTGATGGCCTGGCTTGCGCGCTGCAGCGCCTGCATCGTTTTCTCCCGTCCGCCTGATACGCGCGGGGGGATGCAGTTGCCATCCCCCCGCATAAACGTCGGCGGAGGTGAACGCCACCTTCGCCACGGTCATAAATTCTGTGGCTATTTCACCTGCGCCTGGATCTGCTCGACCATTTTCTTGGTGTCCCCGGTGGCGGAAGCGATCACGGGCGCCGTTACCTTGCGGAAGGCCGCCAGGTCCGGCTTCTCCTCCACCTGCATGCCGGCGGCCTTGAGCTCGGTCAGTTGCTTCATCTCGTTGTCGCGGATGAAGCTGCGGCCCTGCAGGGAGGCGGTGTGCGCGCAGTCCAAGACCGCCTTGCGCTCCGCCGCGGGCAGCCCGTCAATGAATGCCTTGTTGGCCACGAAAACCAGCGCCGAATACACGTGCCGGGTGAGGGAGAGATACTTCTGGCCGGCTTCGACCAGTTTGGCCGCGTGAATGACCGCAATCGGGTTTTCCTGGCCGTCGATGACGCCCTGTTGCAGTTGCGTGAAAATGGGCCAGGCCATGGGGGTCGGGTTGGCTCCGATGGCGCGCCAGATGGCGAGGTGAGTGGGGGCCTCCATGGTCCGGATTTTCAGCCCTTTGAGGTCCTCCGGTGTTTTCGCGGCCTTCTTGGAATTGGTGACGTTGCGGAAGCCGTTGTCCAGGAAAGCCAGGGCGACAAAGCCCGATTTTTCGAACTTTTTAGCGAGGTCCCGGCCGATGGGCCCGTCCAGGATCTTGTCGGCGGCTTCGTAGGAGGGGAACACAAAGGGCATTTCCAGGGCCTTGATCTCGGGCACGAACGCCTCGATGGGGCCGGTGGTGCAAACCGACATCTGGGTAGTGCCCAGCTGAATCTGCTGCAGTACCTGGGTCTCGCTGCCCAGCGCCGCCGAGTGGTGGACCACCACGGCCAGCTTGCCGGGTGCCGCCTTATCCACGCAGCCCTTGAACCACTCGGCTGCCTTGGTGTGGACGAAGCCCGGGTTGGTGACGGTGGCGATGTTGATCTGGGTCTGGGCCATGGCCCCGCCGACGAAACCGATGAGACACAGGCCGACGATGACTGCCGTTAGACGTGAACGCATAGGGTTCCCTCCTCGTTTTTTTGAAATTTTTTTTAAGGTATTGCTTTCGGTGGACGGAAGCATAGGGGGGCTGTTTTTGCTTGTCAAGGGATATTTTGCATCCCCTGCGGCTTTCGATCGCCACCGGCACGGAGGAGCTGAAGAAGGGTGTGGAGCGGATTGCGGCCTGCGCCGCGGATCGGGAGGGGTTCCGGTGCTTCTTCGCCGCCGGCGAACCTTTTTGTTAGCGTTTATGGTCTGTTACAGACCCTTACCCGGCCAGCGGTAGACTGACCCGCACGAGATCATCGGAGAAGCGGCTGCGGGTCATCCCCAGCTTTTCGCAAAGCGCGGTCATGCGGCCGTTCGTCGGTTCGAGAAGTCCGTAGAATTCCTTCAGCCCGCGCTCCACGGCGATCCCGATCAGCACATCCAGGAGCTTGGAGGCCAGCCCCCGTCCCTGAAAGTCGTCGTGAACGATGATCGCAAATTCCCCGGCGCTGCCGTTGGCGTCGATGGTGAGGCTTCCGATGCCGACGATGCGTTTTTTCTGATCCGTCCACGTCTCGGCCACGATGGTCATATCCCGATCGTAGTCGATGTGGCAGGAGCGCACGTGCATGGCATGGCTGATCTGCTTGAAGTTCTGGTAGAACCGGGAGCGGATGGTCGCCTCCGACACGGTGGTCAACAGCTCATGTTCCAGCGGCTCATCTTCGGGACGGATGGGGCGGAGGATGACCTCGGTTCCGTCGGTCAGACGCCAGGGCGTCACGTACCGCGTCGGATAAGGGGTGATGACCAGGTGGGCGTAGGCCGATGCCTTTTCGGCGAAGACATTCGGGTCCAGCAGGATCCGGGCGTCCAGCGCGATCGCCTTCCCCTGGCAGATGGCGAGAGGATTGATGTCCATCTCCCGGATCTCAGGGAAATCGATGATCATTCTGGAGAAACCCACCAGGATCTTCTCCAATTGGCGCAGATCGGCGGGAGGTTTCCCCCGGAAACCCTGGAGCATGCGGTAGACGCCCGTCTCCTCCATGAGCCGCCGGGCCAGGGTCTGGTTCAGGGGCGGCAGGCCGACAGAGAAGTCCTTGAGCAGCTCTACGTCGATTCCTCCGCTGCCAAACAGGATGACGGCGCCGAAATGGCGGTCCTTCTTCGCCCCCAGGATGAGTTCGTAATCGATGTGCTCGACCATCTTCTGGACGGTTACGCCCTGCACCTTCGCCTGCGGGGCGAATTGGTGGACCCCGTCGAGGATGCGGTGATAGGCGGTCTTCAGCGCCTCCTCGCAATCGATGGCCGTGATGACGCCGCCCACATCCTGGCGGAAAACGATGTCGGGAGAGGCAACCTTGAGGACCACGGGGTATCCCATATCCAAGGCGGCGGCCAGGGCGTCCTCCAGGGTGGTTGCCATCCGGGAAGGGATGACGGGGATGCCATAGTTGCGGAGGAACTTCCGCGAGTCCTCCTCCGTGAGGATTGAACAGGCCTCCCGGTTGGCGCGACGGAGAAGGGCCTTGAGATGGTTTTTCGGCGGGGCTTCGTCCTGCGGAAGTTCCGCCGGCGTCTCCTGCAGGAGTTCGAGGTTTCGCTCATATTGGGTCATATAAATATGGGCGCGGACGGCGGCCTCCGCCGTTTCATAGGCGGGGAAGCCCTTCTCCACCATCCGCTCGCGTCCCCGTTGCACCTCCCGCCCCCCCATCCAGGCCGTCAACAGGGGTTTGTCCGTCTTTGACGCCACCCCAACCAAGGTCTCTGCCAGTTCCTCGGAGGGGGCGAAGTCCTGGGGGGTATAGATGGCCAGGAGCCCGTCCACGCCGGGGTCCTTCAGGCAGATCTCCGCGGCCTCCGCATACCGGGCGGTATCGGCGTCGCGGAGGAGATGGACGGGATTCCCCCGGTTCCAGCAGGGGGGAATGATGGCGTCCAGGTCCCGGATGGTCTGTTCGGACAGCTCCGCCATCTTGCCGCCGGCGCACAGCAACTGCTTGTTGGCGATGATCCCGATCCCTCTGGCGTTTGTCATGATGGCCAGCCGCGGTCCCCGGGGGCGGTTGCGGGAGGAGAGGACGCCGGCGGCGTTGAAGAGGTCCTGGGCCTCGCGGACCCGGACGACGCCAAGGCGGCGAAAGAGGGCGTCGTAGACCTTTTCCGGGCCGGCCATCGTGCCTGAGTGGGTCAGACCGGCGCAATCGCCATCCTCCAGTATCGGGGGCTTGAGCAGGATGATGGGCTTGCTGCGGGCGAAGCAGCGAACGGCGCCGACGAACCGTTTCACATCGCCGACGACATCTTCCATGTAGAGGATGATGCTCTTTGTGTGGGGATCTTCGAAGAGAAAATCGATAACATCCCCGAAATCCACGTCGATGGCGGAACCCAGGGAAACGACCATGCTGAATCCGATGTGGGAGCTCATGCCCCAGTCGAGTAGGGTCCTGCCGAAGCTTCCCACGTCGGAGACGAAGGCAATGCTTCCCTTTTCCGGGTTCTCCCGGAGGAAGGTGGCGTTGAGGTTCACGGGGGGCCGCATGATTCCGAGGCAGTTGGGGCCGACGATCCTCATGCCATAGGCTTGGTTGATTCGGAGGATCTCCTCCTCCAGGCGCCTTCCCGCTTCGCCCGTCTCCCGGAAACCGGCGGAGATGATGATGAGCCCCCCCACACCAGAGCGGCCGCAGGCGTCGACGAGTCCCGGGACCGTGGCGGCTGGGGTTGCAATGACCGCCAGATCGATCGGTTCGGGGATGGCGCCAACGTCCCTCCAGCAGGGGTTTCCCAGGACCGTTTCCCGGTTTGGATTGACGGGATAGACCGTCCGGGTGGTAGGGGCGAGCGCGTTTTCCAGGACGGCCCGCCCGAACGTCCCTTCCCGTTCGGTGGCGCCGATTACGGCGATCGTCCGTGGATTGAAGATCTTCTGCAGATCACTCATGCCATTCTCTCCTTAAAGCCCGTCCCTAAGGGCTTGCCTCGGATGGGCGCAAATACCGGTGCAAATACACCTCTTCTTTCCCGAAACTCTGGCGGGCCGTGAAGCTGCGTTTGTCAAAGACTTCCAGCATCTTGCGGTTACAGGAATCGGTTTGTGCGATGATTTTTTCCACGCCCCAGTGCCCGGTTATTTCAAACAATAATCCAACAACATCCCGCCCAATCCTTTGTCCTGCCAGAAATCTGTGACCAGCACCGCGAATTCGGCGACGGTTTCGTCGGCATCCACGGAGAGGCCGCCCATGTCGATGAGTTTGCGTTCTCCATTGATTTCGATTTCACCGACGATGCTGATTTCCCGTTCATAATCAATCTAACAGTGGCGCGTTGCCATTTCATGGGTCACATCCTTGAACATGGAGCGGAAGTGGATCGATATGCCTTTGAAGCCGCCCTCCAGCATGTTGCGCAGCACGGTGTAACCGGTTTGCGTTTGGTCGTCGCACGCTCCAATCAGGGCCACCCGTTTGGGCCGGAAGATTTTGTCCAGATTGCGGATGCGCATACAGTTCCTCCCGATGGACATCGCTTATTGTAAAAGGGATATTGAACGTTACGGCTTGCGATTACCCTTATCACAAGTTTTGGAAAAATAACATCCATGATTCCGTATACCGACCCTGCCTCTTCGTCAAGGCAGCCGTTGACCGCCGTCGAATCCAACGGGTCGGTCGTTTCTTTGAGGGTGGCGCCGAAGTTCTCGGTGGCGTAAAGGGCTCTTGTTTTTGACAGCGAAATTTGGCATAAGTCGTTGCTCAATATCCCAAACCTGCCGGTAATGGGATGGGATTGCTCAGGCCGCTTAAGGCACCCTTACTGGGTGCGGTGTCAGCATCTGGTAAATCAAAAAGGCACAGAAGAGAAAAATCCCGATATAGATGAATAAATCGAACGTCTTGTTCCCTTTCTGTTTCATTACGATCCTCCTTTCATGCTCGCGCCAATACTATTTTGGCCGGACAGACTCTGGTTTTTGGTTTTGCACGGAAGAGAAGCATTTTCTGAAAAATCCACTCCTCCAATCGCTCAGGGAATGGCATAAAAAAACCGCCGTCCAACACAATAGCGTCAGATGGCGGCCCGACCAACTCTCTATTCCCTTCGGAGAATGCTCTCCGAACCCGAATCACCTATATATTTTGTTTTTTCCTACCCGAACAGCTCCCTCATGTCAAGCAATAAGCACCTGACGGGTGTGCGACAAAGGGCGCAGCGTCAACTTCCAGTGCGAATTTTGAGTTTTGCATGGGCTCTAATAATAGCCATGCACTGAAAGCTGCCGAACGGACTACTCTGAATCGTCATGCACAAGCTCTATAGGACTAAGCTTGACCACTTCATGTCGATTCAACGTTGAGTAACAGTGAAAAAGATCCTTACAGTTTCCCAGGATGCGTCCTTGCGTTGTCATTTCATAATCATGAAGAGGGGCGTAGGCCTCGATGCCTCGTCCCTCGGGCGTTTCTTTCTCCTCCGGGGCGTAAGGCGGCTCAATGCGGAGACAGGGCGAAAGATCTGTGAGAATTTGATTCAGTTTCTTGCCAACCTCTCTTGAAAAAGTATGAATGGAAAAGGTGAAATGCCCCTCTTTGATCTTGCGAACAGAGACCAGACTCATGCTGGATTCCCGCCCCCGGTTGTTTATTGACCGTTTTATCCAGGATCGCCAGAACTCCAGAACCTGCGCTTCCACAATCATGATCGTATGTCCGTGCCGCATGCCAACCAGATGGGCCAGCATCTCGAAGGGGCTGTCTTTGTCGATGTCATAATCGCCACCGAAAAATGTCTCCCCCTGAAGCCCCTTTCCGGCAAGCAAACCGGTGACAAATCCCTTGATAAATTCATGATGCCCCTCGACGACCACCTCAAAATAATGGTTGCTCATGGTCCTTGCCTCCTGATCAGAAAAAGACATACGTCACGATGATAAAAACAGGAATAAGAATCGGGATGGAATACTTGAACATATATCCAAAGAAACTCGGCATGTTGACCCCGGCCTCCTCGGCTATGGATTTGACCATGAAGTTGGGGGCGTTCCCGATGTAGGTGTTGGCGCCCATGAACACAGCTCCGGCGGAAATCGCCTGGAGATAGGCGATAAACTGTACATTGGCTGAAGCCGTACCTGCAGCCAGCGCCGCAGGAATCATTGCCTCGCTAAGTCCGAGCTTGCCCAAGGCCATGTTGAAGAAGGTCAGGTAAGTGGGCGCGTTGTCCAGAAAAGATGACAACATGCCGGCAGCCCAGAAGTAATGGGCCGGTGTATTGATAGACGTCACCAGACCGGAAAAGGTACCTTGTGAACCTGCCTTGAGTATCGCCAGGGCAGGAATGATGGTAATAAAAATTCCGGCAAAGAGCTTCGCGACTTCTAAGATAGGGCCCCAACTGAAATCATTGGCCTGTCTCAATCGCTGAGGCGTCATGTACAGGGAAAGCAGTCCGAGGATGATGATCGCCCCGTCCCTGAGGAAATTCTGATATTGCAAAGCGATGCCAAAAACAGAAAGGTGTCCCGGTTGCCAGTAGCCGCTGATCAGAATGACGCCGACTACCCCCCCAAGAAGCAAAATGTTGTAAAGGCCCTCGATCCGGATCGGCGCCTGCGCCTCTTCGACAAGGGGGAAGGTTTCTTCCCGCCGGTAGAAGTAGAGGTCAATTAAAAAAAACAGTGCCAGCAGGATGACCGAGGCCAAGAGCATATGGGGCAGAATATTGGTCGTCACCCAGAAGAAGGGGACATTGTGGAGAAATCCCAGAAAGAGCGGTGGATCTCCCAAAGGAGTGAGAGAACCGCCGATATTGGCAACCAAAAAAATAAAGAAACAGAAGATATGGGCCTTTTTTACCCGATCTTTGTTTGCCCGCAGCACCGGGCGAATCATGACCATGGAGGCGCCCGTGGTTCCCACCCAGGACGCAAGGACCGTGCCGATCAACAATAAAATGACGTTCATCAATGGCGTGCCCCGCAGGGATCCACTAACGGTAATTCCACCGGCGATGGTAAAGAGTCCCCATAGGAGGATGATGAAGGGAATGTAATCGATCAGCAGGATGCAAAGGATCTCATATGC